>Ga0247722_10000952_pt1 | contig 16573 bp, 12 predicted proteins | sample MSEWelMarce3H_FC_FD_189094 | JGI IMG/M metagenome (GOLD analysis project Ga0247722, IMG submission 189094) | Subsurface sediment microbial communities from gas well in West Virginia, United States - MSEEL Well Study Marcellus 3H_FC | ecosystem: Environmental > Terrestrial > Deep subsurface >... | reverse complement strand
ATCAAAACCATATTTAAAAATATACTAATATAATTTGTCAATAATTCGTGAAGTTCTTTCAAAATATGACCCGCTGCAGGCGGTTCTCTACGGCTCTCGCGCAACTGGGTTTTATAAACCATCGAGTGATTATGATATCATGGTTTTTTTTAAACGGTCTAAATTTCCACACAGAGAAACGGAAGAAGATAGATTTGCGCGGTTTTACAAGATGGCATGTGAATTAAAAGATGCCTTGGGGAAACCAGTGGATTTGGTTGTTATGAAATACAATGGCAAATGGACAAATACACATTCGGAACGCGATACATTGTTTTACAACCAAGTTCGATGCGAAGCGATAAAAATATTTGATTATAGTGGAAGCGCTGAAATGTGCGAAATGTCCGAAAAAATCGGATTGTATAAATCAAAATAATATAAAAATTGAACTTTTTATATTGTTAGTAGACGAAAGCATAAAAATGGAAAATAATAACTTAAAAATGTCGACTCAAGAAGAAACTAAACCAAAGAGAACTTACAAGAAGAAGGTCGTTGACCCCAATGTCGTTGTCGTCGTCGACGACCAACCCAAACCAAAGGCTAAACGTCAATCAAAGTCTACCAAACTAGATACCACTAAGCAACTTGAGGAAATCATCATGGGTGAAATGAAAGTGGAAAATGAAATCAAGAAAATTATGGACGAAAACATGAAAAACCCAGACAATGAAGTGTTGGCGCATTTGGGACAATATATTGAAGAACCTTTCAAAATCATTGAGTCATATTTCAATGGCAATCATTCATCGTGTCTTGTCCGTCACCAGTTGGAATCTTACAACGATTGCATCCACCGTCAAATTCCGCAAACAATCCAGATGTTTAATCCGGTTTGGGTTCGTTCGGATAAGGATGTGTTGCCAAATTCTGACAAATATTCGCTGGAAGTGGAAATCACATTCACCAATTTGAAGTTGTATCCTCCGCAGATATACGAGAACAATGGTGCAACCAAATTGATGATGCCGAATGAAGCCAAGTTGAGAAATGTCACTTACGCATCCAACATGACAATTGACATAAATATCACGTATCATATTCGCGACAGCGAAGATATTGAAAAGCCGCGCACAATTACAAGTGTTATTCCGAAAATTAGCATTGGAAAATTCCCTATCATGGTGAAATCCGCAATTTGCGTTCTTACTCAAAACAATCACATCAATCCTGTTTCAGTTGGCGAATGCGCATTTGACCATGGTGGATACTTTATCATCAAAGGCTCGGAGAAAACCGTTCTGCAACAGGAGCGCGCGGCACAAAATACCGTTTACTGTTACGACGGCAAAAACACATCCAAATGCAGTTGGTATGCGGAAATCAAATCGGTTCCCGACTACAAATGCATCTCACCAAAACAGGTTGAGATTGAGGTAGCAAGCAAGAATAATGGTTATGGTTATCCATTGAAAGTTGTAATTCCGCGTGTGCGCGAATCCATTGATTTATTTGTAGTGTTTCGCGCACTTGGCGTGACATCTGACAAAGAAATTTGTGAACATATTTTGTTAAATATAGACAGCAAATTACACACCGAAATATTGGAATTCTTAAACGCATCCATCATCGAATCGAATTCGTGCATGACCAAAGAAGATGCACTAAAACGCATTACATCGTATGTTGCATTCACGCCGATAAATATGGACAAGGAACAGGGGTCTAAGAAAAAACGCGATTTCACACTAGACGTTTTAAATAATGACATGTTCCCCCATTGCAAAACACCGCAACAAAAAATATACTTCCTGGGTTATATGGTGAATCGGCTTATTCAAACCGCGCTTGGTTGGGTAAAACCATCGGACCGAGATTCCTATGTGAATAAGCGAATTGACATGACTGGAACACTTTTGAACAATTTGTTCAGAAACTATTTCAACAAGTTGGTAAAAGAGATGCAGAAGCATATTGTCAAGGAAATCAATGCAGGTTCATGGCGGTCCAATGAGGATTATCAAAGCATTATTAACGCTGGCAACATTTGCAAAATGGTGAAATCAACTACAATTGAAACCGGCATTAATCGTGCGTTGGCGACGGGCGATTTCAGTATTAAGCAGAGCAGTAGCAGTAAAGTCGGTGTGGCTCAAGTTGTAAACCGTTTGACGACGGCAGCCACGCTCAGTCATATGCGACGCATCAATACACCTATTGACAAATCGGGTGAGTTAATTGAACCGAGAAAGTTGCATGGGACGACATGGGGGTATTTGTGCCCCGCAGAAACTCCGGAGGGCCAATCCATTGGCGTTGTAAAAAGCATCAGTGTTTTAACCCATTTGACAATTACGACCAACAGTTCATCTTTATACACATATGTCGAACCATTCATTAACTCGTTGAACACGGCTTCACCAAAAGAATTATTCGACAAAGTCAAAGTATTTGTCAACGGGTGTTGGGTGGGAGTAACGGATAATCCAGTAGAACTATACACAGAAATGAAGGAGAAGAAATACAAGGGCATTGTGAATATATACACGTCGATTGTATTTGACTACAAGATGATGGAAATCCGCATTTGCAATGACGCCGGCAGAATGGTGCGACCCTTGTTGCGCGTGAAAGACAGACAGGCGCTTATCACAATGGATATTATCAATCGGTTATCATCCGGCGAACTGGAATGGAATGATTTGCTCACCAATTGCAAATTGGATTCGTCAGTGATTGAATACATTGACCCGGATGAGCAGAACCTCGCAATGATTGCACTAAGGGCGAAAAATTCGTATATTTTGAAAGACATGCAAATCAATTACACACATTGCGAAATTCACCCTTCCACCATATTTGGAGTCCTCGCGTCGTGCATTCCCTATCCTGAACACAATCAGGCACCGAGGAACACTTATCAGTGTGCGCAGAGTAAGCAGGCAATGGGCATCTACGCAACCAATTACGACAAGCGTTTTGACAAGACCGCATACATATTAACAACCCCGTCAAGACCCCTGGTGGACACACGCATTATGAACTGGCTCGACTTAGTCAAGATTCCATCCGGTCAAGTCATCCATGTAGCCATCATGTCGTATACTGGCTACAACCAGGAAGACAGTGTGTTAATAAACAAGGGTTCCATTGACCGCGGAATGTTTTCCACTACAATTTACCACACGGAAAAGGACGAGGACAAGAACATCACCCGTTTTGTGAGCCGTTGCAAACCGGACCCTACCAAGACCAAGGGTATCAAGTATGGAAATTACGACAAGATTGATTCGACCGGATTTATTCCAAAGAATACAAAACTGGATGACCGCGATATCATTATGGCAAAGATGGTTCACATTAAGGAGAATCGCAATGACCCGACAAAGCCAATTAAGTTTGAGGACCAAAGTAAAAGTGTGCGAACTGCGGGTGAGGAAATCCACATTGACGACAATATCACATGCAGGAATGGCGACGGATATCCTTGCGCCAAAGTCAGGATGCGCACGTTCAGAAAACCGTGCATAGGTGATAAATTTAGCTCGAGACATGGTCAGAAAGGCACTGTCGGTTTAATAATCCCCGAGTGCGACATGCCATATACCCGAAACGGATTGAAACCCGACATTATCATCAATCCACATGCAATTCCGTCGCGTATGACGATTGGCCAATTGAAGGAAACATTGTTAGGAAAAGTCCTGGTGCATCTGGGCATGTTTGGAGACGGAACAAGTTTTGGCGACTTGGATGTAAAGACAATTGCAACCGAGCTCCAGAAACTGGGATACGAGAGTTATGGAAACGAGATAATGTATGACGGATTGACTGGAGAACAGTTTGACACGAGTATCTTTATCGGACCCGTCTTTTACCAGCGTCTGAAGCACATGGTGAATGACAAACAACATAGCAGGTCAATTGGACCCATGGTGAATCTGACTAGACAACCGGCCGAAGGCCGTAGTCGTGATGGCGGTTTCAGAATTGGTGAGATGGAGCGTGATGTTATGCTTGCACACGGAATGAGCAGATTCTGTAGAGAAAGATTGTATGATGTATCGGACAAATACAGTGTTCATGTTTGCAAGAAATGTGGGATGATTGCACAATACAATGATGGAGCAGCGAACAACATGATGTCCAAATTCAGCTTTACTGTGCACAAATGCAGCATGTGTGATAATACCACCGACTTTTCATATGTTGAGATACCCTACGCGTTCAAATTGATGGCGCACGAGTTGCAGACAATCAATTGTGTTCCACGATTGTTGACTGAGTAATTACACCATTGAAGTTCACCGGTATAAACATGGGTATTAAATTTTTTTTTATTTCCAATATAAATATATAATGATTTTAGACAAATCTAGACGGAAGAAAGGTGGTTCAAAAAGTCTATCCAGAACATTAAGAACTCGCACAGAAAAACCCAAATCACCACCCAAACCACTTACTACGGATGAATTGTCTGGAAAAATCCAGTGGTTAATTGATTTTGCAGGAACTGAACATATTATGAAACACATCATGACTGAATTTACTAGTTCCAAAAAAATGGAGAGAATTGTTGTTGTAGGAAACATGGATCCTACTGCAGGATACAAAAACAAAATTGTATTTAATACATATGGAAGTGGCGTGGGTCATTGGATATATTTTTCTAGAACTGGGGAGGAGTTTAATTCGTATAAATTGGGACATCAACGACCCCAAACAAACCAATTTTGTCAATCATTTGCAACAATGTATTTATTAAAAGATTGGGGATTGTCAATTGTTCCTGATTTTTGTTCAAGATTGCAGTCATCATTAAGTGCAAAAACGGTAGCCAAGAGAAATGAAATATGGGGACACAATATTGAAGTTGTTATTGATATGTGGAAATGGATTTTCAACCATCATTCTGACAAGTCATGGATTATAGAAGAAATGAAATTGATAAATGATGAATATATTGAGCACAATGGTAGAACACGACAGAGGAGCAAACACATTGTATTAATTGCCAGCAATACACCAGATATTGATTATACTTTGATAGACAGCAAGATGGATGATATAGTGGCGCATAAATTTGAAATTGCCCAAAAGACTTAAAAAATTGAATATTTTTATTTATACCGGTGAACATTTAAAATGGCACGTTTTAAATCTCCAAGGGTGTAAAATACTTTTTTCAAATAAAGATAAAAATGGATAAGTATAAAAAAATATTGAATTATACAAAATATATAAAATATTGCTGATATTACAAGTAAAATGAGCGGCGAAATGGCAATCAATTCTGTATTATATAACAAACTTAAAACCGGCGATGGAGGCATCATAAATATAATACTTCTAACATTAATCATGTCTATCATAAATTATGTAGTCAGACAAGCCACATATTATATGGAAGACATCGAAATTCAAAAAATCTTGAACATTGAATTTTTATTGCACAAACTATACAAGAAAAATTCAGTAGAATACGAAGGCAAAATTTCATGTGGTGTAGGTTTGTATAATTTAGAATTCAAACAAACCAGTGTTTTTGGCAAAAGGTTCAAGGCATTGTGGGAATACATTATTGCGGAAATTGACAAAAATCCGTCAATCCATTCTATCAAGGAACAGACACTGAGCAAAAAGGAAGACGAAATTTATATGGTGAATCAAAAGGATAAATTCTTAGTTTGCAAGGATTTGGAAATCTATGCTTACACATACACCGAAAATGAAACAGCAAAAAAAGAGGATGAAGAAAAAAATTCACGAAACAAAACAACAACCAATATCATTATTGAATTGTATTCGTATAAAAGTAGAACCGAGACAATAAAACTGTTTGTGGAAAACATAACAATGGAGTACATGAAAAAGTTGGAATGTGTGCGCAAAAACAAGCATTTCATTTACACGTTATCAAAAGTGAAATATGATGACACCATTTCTGAAAGATGGTCAGAAACCAGGTTTGAGAGCACGCGAACATTCAAAAATCTTTTTTTTGAAAATAAACAAAAGATTCTGGATAAGATTGATTTTTTCATCAACAATAAAGAGTGGTATTATGAGAAGGGTATTCCATATACATTGGGACTTGGTATTCACGGTCCTCCAGGAACTGGGAAGACATCTTTTATTAAGGCATTGGCGAATTATACCGAAAGACATATTATTATTATTTCTCTCAAGTTGTTAAAAACCAAACACGATTTGGATGAAATCTTTTTTGAAGACCGATACAATGGATGCAATGAAAGAGGAACAGTTGGGTTTGACAAGAAAATTATTGTGTTTGAGGACATTGATTGCATTGGTGATATTGTTCTTTCGAGAGAACACAAGAAAGAAAAGGATGCTGAAAAATATCCAATAATTAGTATGGACCCTGTAACCAAGGTATGCGAAGTCCCAAAAATCAAAATTGAGGACCCCATTACTCTAGATGATATTCTGAATTTGTGGGACGGAATTCGCGAAACCCCAGGAAGAATATTGATTCTCACTTCTAACCATTATGATAAGTTGGACCCGGCACTAAAACGACCTGGAAGAATTGATATTACGCTGGAACTGGCGAATGCATCCAGAAAAACAATTGGAGAAATTTACCAGCATTTATTTGGAGAACCGATTGACCCAGATATTTACGATGAAATTCCGGACCGGGTTTATTCGCCCGCTGAAATCATTAATTATTATATGGCTGGAGAGAAGAATTCGGGGGCGTTTATAAATAAATTAATAGAACCCAAATTATAAACAATTATAAAGTTTTGCAATTGGTCGTGACAACTTGACCGGGTATTCTGGTGGTCTGCACATTCTCAATTTGTGTGTAAATGACTTTGCATTTGGGTGGTGTTTTTGAGTGCATTTTGCAAAGATACGCGCATCGTGAAATGACTTGACGCGGAACTTGATTGAGGTTTATAATACATTCCAGGATAAGGTGGCATGAAGGAGAATCTGATAAATGAAACCATATATCAGATTTGTTGGCGTTTTTTACAAGTTCAGTGTTCTCTGCGGCGGACCTGCCGATTTTGATGTTATAAATGGTGCCGTCGTATTCAAAAGTTTCGAGTTTCATTTTTATAAAATAATTCATAAAATATTTTTATATAAATTCACTATATAATGAACAGCACCGCACTTTTTCTTATTGGATGCATTGGCACACGACTTCTCTTCACATATTTGGCAATGACTTTTACCGCATATTTACCATATATGGGTTATGTAGCCGCACTTATTTCGGCGGGATTTTTTTACATTTTTTTCACGGGTAGCAGACCCACCGGTGTAGAGACAGGTGGAAAACCAATTTGGTGGAACAATTTGAGACCGTTACACGGATTTTTATACGGGTTGTTTGCATATGGGGCAGTCACCAGAAATACAGATTCGTGGAAAGTATTGTTTGTGGATACGATGATTGGCTTACTGGCCTTTATAAACAAGCACTTTTAAGGGAAACCTACGGTTATTCAGCAAAGTTTACGCTCTATGCAGTCGTTTCACTTACCCACTTAATTTTATTATTTGAAATGATACCAAAAATAGGTATCATTTCATAAATCTTCCCCATATAAAGGAGGGATTTAAAGGGAACCATGGGTTCCCTTTACTTGTAGGTGCGTTTAATCGCATACGGGTTCTGTTGCAAAACATTGTACATGTCTGGAGTATTTCTCTCCATATTAACATTGGAATCCAGATTCTGCGACTTCTGTTGGTAAGTTCCGAGAGACCCAGCCGTAACATACGGCATCTTCGGCATCACTTCCCGATTATTCACCATATCCAAATCCTTCGCCTTGCCCTGATAATTGACTGAATTGTTGAACAAATTGGTGTTTGAGTTACCGAATCGCCCCTTAATGGTCTCCGCCTTCAAATTGCTAGGTTGGTATCCCAATTCGGCATCATAAACACGCAATGCCGGGTTCTTGGATGCACCTGAACCAGTATATGAAGTCGTGGTTGTGTCTCTGTGTTGGGGCGTCGCCTCCACTTTGGCGGCCATATAACCATTATTGGTTTGCCCCCTGTTCACATTCCAATGGTTGATGGAATTCTCAGTTGTTTCTCTCATGGTGGGTGCGGGAGCATCGTTCGGATTATATAAGTAAGATTGGGAAACGGCAGATTTCGCATCACCATACACACGCATATTTCCTGTGGTGTTCTCTTTTCTTGAAGGTCGCATCATTTCCAGCAGGGGCGCAACAACCGCGCCAATACTGCTTCCGACTGCACCAAAATAATCATTTTGGGAATTACTGCTTCGGTTGTTCGCATATACCTGGTTGGATTTCATCCCATAATCACCGTCACTTCCAAAACCGCGACCCACAGCATTCGCCACACCAATCTGGGTGGGTCCGAGTTCAATGCGGTGACTTGGTAGCACCTCACCCGGCATCGCCTGCTGAGCATGCATACTTTGCGCCACACCATTGTAATCAACAGTCGTCTCGGGTCTGACAACGTGTCTCTCTACAGGAATAGCATTCATAGTGGGTCCCTTGACTGCACCCGTGGTTGTGAAAAGGCGGTCCTGACCCCATTCAAAAGCGGTCTCTGGTCGGTTCTTCTGGAAAGTGCCCAAAATGCCTACATTCGTGATGCGACTTTTGGCGGGGCCTTCGTGTCCCAATTGCATTGACTCAGATGCCTTTTGTTTATTGGCGGTTCTTAATTCGTCTACACCTTTGGGTAACCAGGATTCGCGCATTGCGGTGCCCGAATTGTATCCACCTGCGCCTTCGGAGCCGTAGCCAAGACCGAGCCCAGGACCGACTTTAACCTCCTCAAAAGGTTTGACATTGGCCATTCGCATACTGGGATTGACGCGGGATTGGTAGAAATCGTTCATATTGGGAGCACCGTTGGCCCACTGAATTTTCTCGTTGGGTGAGAACAGAGGTGCCTGTTCCGTCTTTGCAATTACTTGCGAACCATTTCCTAAATAATTATCCATAATGGCTTCGTTGGAATTTGGTTCAATAGTTGAACGGATTTTGCCACCGAAAAAGGGCATCATGTTATTGTGCTCAAAGTATTTTGAGTCGACGTTCTCTCCATTTAATGATTTGTATTGGTTTGTATTGGAATTGATTGTCTCTTTTACTAAACTTCCCTTGGAATAAGGATTGAAGTATTTGTCGGTGTATACAGAGGGACCGTCGTATCGATTCATTGTGGCGAGTTTGGAAGACAATTCTGTTTCAGAACCATTTTTAGAAACCTGTTCTGGATAATTCATATCAGGAACATTGGTATTTGGCAAAAACCCTTCGTTCACGGGTTTTGGTTCTTTTTTTTGATTTGAAACAATATATAAACTGCCTAATGCGACTAAAGGTATTGCTAATTCCATGATAAACTATATATTACTCATCCCAAAATAATAAGGGAACTCGCCGTTCCCTTATGAACCCATGCTGAAAAGGGAAGGTTAAAAAATGGATTATAAGAAAACATTAGTTTGAAGTTATAAAATGCAAGCAAAGATAAAAACTTTGGTTCCATTAAAGAAGGGATTATCTTATTTGTTTAATAGAATAAGGGAGGGGTCTAAGGGGCGTAAGCTTTGCTGAATCCGTAGGTTCCCTTTGAAATGGTCTCTCTCCAAAATGCGTGTGTTCAAGTTATTGTGAAACGGTTTCTCTAACTGGTCCAACGGGTTCAATAGTGGTTGTTCCCATCTGTTTTGTTCAATATCTCGATATGTCCACGCAGGGTGGGTGGCGCGCGAATCGTCTGTAATGTAATTGGTTTCACCATATGATGTGGCTGATGATTTGACGGCGTTTTTCTTATAGCAATTCACTTCAGGTAAGTCACGGTTCAAAGGGCGAGTTAATCCACGCAAATCGCTGTTAATATCCATCATATTGTCTCGAAAATTGGCGCCCCACTTTGAAATACGAAGATGCGGGTCCGCATTGAAATCCATATTGTCTCCAGGTCCGGGAACATCCATTGCGTATCTTCCGGCAAATGTGCTAATTGCATTGCGTTTCTCTATCCTATTTGAATCATTGTTGTATCGACTGCAAGCCATAATAATATATTTGTATAAAAGAAATCATAAAAAAGAAAACAGGTTAAACACATATTTCAGATTATACGTATAGAGAAATATGCCTAAACTGTGTTTGAATATGATTGTGAAAAATGAATCCAAAATCATAACTCGTCTTTTCGATTCAGTCATCGATATTATTGATTGTTATTGCATTTGCGACACGGGAAGCACTGATAATACTGTTCAACTGATAACCGATTATTTTTTAAAACATGGCAAACCCGGTAAGGTAATTGTGGAGCCGTTCAAGAATTTTGAGCACAATCGGACATTTGCACTCCAGGCATGCAAAGATACTAATAATACTGGAGGTGTTTTGGCGGATTACGTTTTGCTAATGGATGCCGACATGGTTTTAATGAAGGGACCCGAGTTTAACCTGGATAAGTTCAAAGACCAATTGTTAACCGCTGACGTGTTCCACTTGTTCCAAGGAAACGACCGATTTTCTTACAAAAATGTGCGAATTGTCAAGAACAATATGGGGATAAAATATTGGGGCGTTACTCACGAGGTCATTAGCACCCCTGATGGAACCCATTATTCACAGATAGAGAGAAACACGCTTTTCATTGATGACATTGGCGACGGAGGAGCTAAATCCGATAAGTTTGAAAGAGATATTCGTTTATTGACGCAAGGATTAGTAGAGAAGCCGAACAACGATAGATACACATTCTACTTGGCCAATAGTTATCGCGATAACGGAAATCGAGAGAAGGCGATAGAAATGTATAAAAAGCGTATTGAGATTGGCGGATGGTTTGACGAGGTATGGCACAGTTACTATAGCATTGGTCGATGCTATAATTGGTTAGGTCAGCCACATTCGGCCATCGCCTACTGGTTACTCGCCTATGATTATTTCCCGAAGCGTCTGGAGAATATTTACGAGATAATTCATCATTATAGGAACGAGTCAAAACATAAGTTAGCATACGAGTTTTATAAGATTGCTCAGGAACAGTTGAGAAACGTGGATAAGTCAAAGATTGATTATTTGTTTTTACAGAATGATATCTATGATTACAAGATTGATTATGAGTATACTATTACGGGATACTATTACAATCCGGAAAACATTGATTTGGCTGCGCTCAGTATGCGCGTGCTAACTGCAAAAAACATCGAGGATTCCATTTTGAAAAATGTGATGTCCAATTACAAATTCTATTGCAAATCGTTGTCCCTAACCAATAACTCGTTATTTGATGAATTATTTGCTACTGAGGAGGGATTCACTGTGAGCACGCCCTCTTTTTGCATGCACAATGGCGAACTGGTTATTAATCGCAGACACGTCAATTACTACATTGACGAGAATGGTGGGTATGTGAACCAGGAGCATATCACAACAAAAAACATGGTGACAATTGGTTCCAAAACATTTGAACTAGGATACAACAGAGAGTTGGATGGGCGGTATGTGGGATTGGAAGATATCCGTCTCTTTGAGCATGAAGGCGAAACCCATTTCACAGCCAATCGCGGAACTCAGGACGGAAAGATGCGGGTTGAATATGGAACAATTGATTATAAGAACCATTGCATTAATTCGTCGTTTTTAACAAAGACGGACGGATGTTCCAACATAGAGAAGAACTGGGTCTTATATGCGGATGCCGAAGACCATATGCGCGTTGTATATGACTGGCGAACCACCTACGAAATTGGGTATGCAAATATGTTGATGAACAAGAGAGATATGAAGTCGCCGAGGTTTTTTGACTTGTTGCGGGGGTCAACCAATGGTATTCGTATGGGGGAAGAAACCTGGTTCATCGCCCACGCAGTGTCGTATGAAGACCGCAGATACTACTATCATATTTTGGTTGCATTGGATACGAAAACCGGTGAGGTGAAGCGTTGGTCCAAGTTTTTCACATTGGAAGGAGAGAAGGTGGAATATGTTTTAGGATTTATCCAAACCAGTGAAGACGAATTCATGATTGGGTATTCCAAGATGGATAAAGAGTGTTGCATAAAAAATGTTTCCAGGGCAGATTTGGAAAAACTATTTTAAGGGAACCAAGGTTCCCTTATAATCCCTCCTTTACTTCTTTTACACCTTATGAATCCCTCACTTGATTTATGTTTTACGAATAAATCGTATACATCCTTTATTTGAATCATATAATCCATTCTTTAATGGATTATATAATAAATTTTAGAAGGAAGGGGTTATAGGGGAAACCATTGGTTTCCCTTAACCTTATAGGATTTTCGGTGCCATTCAGTAATTCCGTGAGCATTAATCCCTTCAAAATGCGCCTTGGTTCCATATCCCATATTAGTGTGCAAAGAGTATTTCTCGACCAATTCCGGATGTTCTGCGCATAAAGCCTCCATATAGGTATCACGCTCGTTTTTGGCTAAAATGGACGCCGCTGCAATCGACGAATATGTCCCATCACCTTTCTCTACAGTTTCATGTGACAAAGTTATCAACGACTCAGTTTCTTCATCAAATCTGGAATAAGGTCGGAAATAATTACCATCTACCAACAACAAACCATTGCGAATATTTGTAGGGACACTTTTCTTCAAATTTTCAGTTATACATTGATGCATCCCTTTCATCACGCAGTTCAAAATGCCAGTGCTATCAATTTCGTGAGCCTCGGCATAGTAAATGTGCCAAGCAATCGCTTTTGATTTTATGTAGTCAGCGAGTTCCACCATCTTTTTTCTAGATTTAATTTGTTTGCTGTCTTTCATCCAATCATGGTGAAACAAATTCACATCTTTAGGTAAAATGACACCCGCAACATAAACCCGCCCGAACAAGGGTCCGCGACCTGCTTCATCAACCCCAATCTCAAACTCGGTATCTTCACTGTAACACGGTTTTAGTGCAACCTTTGGTATCCGTGGTTTCTTCTCTTTTATCTCTTTTTTATCCATTATATCCATTATATATTTAGGTTTATTTGATTTTACAGAGAAAAAATCAATTTTATAAGCAAACCAATTTTTTCTCTATTTTCTCGATATAGAATATATATTTACAACGATGAGTGAAATCAAATTAAGTCCGTTATTATTATTTTTTACACTGTTGATTGTGCTACTTGTCGCAACAACCGTGAAACAATGGGGGCTTGTTTCCGAAGGATTTATTGGCTATTTGAAGGACGCCAATAATTTCAGTTCGCAGTCGGTTAAAGGATACGACAATACACGAAACATTACCAAACTATATGATGACATTTTCTACGATAGTAGAAACGGATATACAGTTTTGGTAGCCGGACCACAGGCAAGTGTAGGAACCACCGTTAGTTATATCAATGTTGTTCCGCGAAATCCGAAAGACCAAATCTGGAAGTATGCACCAGCAAAAACTGGTTCGGAACTGTCACAACAATGCGGGGAAAGTAAAATAGCCGATATCGAGTCTTTAGAGACACAGTGGTCGCTAAGAGAACCATCCAGTATGAACCAGTTGAACTATATTACATGGGGAAATGACACGTATTTATACATTATGGATTTAACTAATTCCGCAATTTCCGGAAATACCACCGTTTCCGGAAATACCACCGTTTCCGGGAATACCGCCGTTTCCGGGAATACTGTCGCATCATATCAACCCGCCATCTCTGCATACTTCAATGGCACAATGAAACAGTCAACCAACAGTTATTCAATCACCGACACAATTAATCTGAAATCTTCATTCACATATACAAATGACGGAAAAGACGACACAAATGTGGTTGTGGATTTTTACGACAAGGTAGAAACGGTTTACCAGCTTGTATCAAATGTGTGGTTTGATTCTAGGAACGGCAATTTGCTTATTAAGACAAATGGAACCAGTAACAAGTTGGACGTCTATGCTAGAGGAAGTAAAACATCCACTTATTCATACACCGCAATTCCGACAACTGGAAATACGACGCCCGCATCCCAAATTTCATTTAGCCAAACTTCGGTAGCCCCCTATTTTATCCAGGATTCAAAAAGAGATATGACAATCATGTATTGGGCCAATGGCGACAATACTATTTTGTCAATTTTTAAAAATGCATTAGAATCCGACGGCACAATCAAGGGAATAAAAACCCTCCGATTTACCCGCGACGGACTCTATGGAGCAAACCCTAATATAAATGATAAAAAGAAAGAAGATAAAATAGATACATCTGGAGACAACAAAGACCTTTTGGATTCATTTGCTAGATGGTATATTTACTTCAATACCAATGCAGTCGGCTCTGAAAATTCGGATGATTACTTATTGAAAACCCAAATTGTTCCACCGGTTTGTCCCGCATGCCCTGGATGCAAATCTGAAGGTGTTTGCACCGACTGCGGTGGCAACGGCGGTTCCGGAACCAAAAAAACGGACACATCTTCTCTCGCATTTGACAACAAAACCGTGGTGGGTGCTACTGGAAGTGCCGTATCAAACACACTGAATGCAAGTGGAAACGTTCTTGAGAAAACCGTCGATACTGCCGGCAATGTGGTTAACAAGACGGTAGATACCGCAGGCAACGTGGTTGGAAAAACTTTGGACACCGCAGGCAATGTAGTTGGAAAAACTTTGGACACTGCTACCGGTGTGGTTGGAAAGACATTTGATGCGGCCGGCAACGTCCTTGGTTCTGCTGCGAGCACACTTGGCCTAGACCGCATTGGATACCAACAATCATACGGAGGCCCTGTGAATGCCAGCACAAGTGCAAATACAAATGGCTATCCTTCTTCTGGAAGCAAGAGTGCGGAATATAGACCCGGAAGTAATAACACAGGTATTCCCAATTTACCCAATAGCAAACCCAATGACCCATATTCATACAATGGAGCACTGCAGTCCAAAGGAGGAAACTTCATGGCGGTCACTGCGGATTTCAGTAAATTCGGGCGTTAGTAGGGGAACTCGTCGTATTCAGCGAAGCTTACGCCCTATGACCCCATACTAATAATAAAATTAAATAATGTGTTAATAATTTGCTTTATAAGTAGAAATTACTAAAGGGGAGGGGTCATACAGCCGTCAGGCCTTAAGCAAAGCGGCGCCCTTGGGGAACGTAGTTCCCCTAAATGCGTTCGAACCCGCACCAAAACAATATTATTTTATTATAATTAAAGCTTACCCCATTAATTACAATAATGTTAAACCGAGACCAAATAGAAAAAGAGATGTGCGAAATTTTGCGAAATTTTGAAAAAAATCACACAAATGTTAATTTCAAAAAAGGATTTTATATTTATGGTTCATCTGGTGTTGGAAAAACAACTTTTGTCTTGAACATTTTGAAAAAAATGAATTACGATGTTATCCATTACGATGCAGGCGACGTGAGAAACAAGGCCCTTATTGAAAACATTGCCAGCAATAATATTTCGTCATACAATGTCCTAGATATGATGCACAAGCGTGTGAAAAAAATTGCAATTGTTATGGACGAAATTGACGGTATGAACAGTGGCGACAAAGGTGGTCTGACTGCCCTTATCAAGCTGATTCGCCAAAAAAAGACAAAAAAACAGAAGCTAGAAAACATGACGCTCAATCCAATTATTTGCATTGGAAACTACAATGTTGACAAAAAAATCAAAGAGCTCATGAAGGTATGCAACCTATTTGAATTGAAAACACCGACCCCCGACCAGATGAAAACCTTGATAAAAACGACTCTTCCAAGTATTGATGAATCAAAAGTGGAAGTGATTGAAAAGTATGCCATGGGCGATTTGCGAAAATTGGAATTTATCAAAAAACTATACAGTAAAAAACCCGAATTAATAAATGCGGATATTTTGCAAAATATATTGAACATAAAAACATTCAATGAGGATACAAACAAAATAACCAAATCACTGGTTGCGCACCCATACAAAATGGAAGACCACAATACGTTGATGAACGAAACCGACCGAACCACTGTTGCATTGTTATGGCACGAAAACATTGTGGACACCATTCCACAAGAAGCAGAAAAATCGTTGCCGTTTTATTTGCGATTTTTGGAAAATGTGTGTTATTCCGACTACATAGACCGCATCACATTTCAGAACCAGATTTGGCATTTTAATGAGATGAGCAGTTTGATGAAAACGTTCAATAACAATCGACTATATCATTTAATCAATAAAACTAAAAAACCACTCGATGAAGTCCGTTTTACAAAAGTTCTTACAAAATATTCAACTGAATACAACAATATTGAGTTTATTTATGACCTGTGTCAGAAAATGGATGTTGATAAAAAAGATTTGTTTTCGCTTTTTCAAGAGTTGAGAATTTTTTATTCAGATAAAAAATTAGATGTAGTTAACGATATCAATGTACTAAACTTGGTAGAGAAGGTATTTGAAACGTATGATATCAATAAATTAGATATAAAAAGAATGTATCGATATTTAGACAAAAATGTCAAGAAGGATGTGGTTATAGATGATTTGGATGACGAATAAGGGAACTACGTTCCCTTATGAACCCTCCTTTATAGTATAGTATTCATAATCACGTTAACACAATATTAT
>Ga0247722_10000950_pt1 | contig 16583 bp, 28 predicted proteins | sample MSEWelMarce3H_FC_FD_189094 | JGI IMG/M metagenome (GOLD analysis project Ga0247722, IMG submission 189094) | Subsurface sediment microbial communities from gas well in West Virginia, United States - MSEEL Well Study Marcellus 3H_FC | ecosystem: Environmental > Terrestrial > Deep subsurface >... | reverse complement strand
AGGTTAAAGAAGGTGAAAAACCAAAAAATGTTAGAAAAAAAACATTCTGTGATAATTCGTGTTCTGCAACTTATAATAATAAAGTTAGAGAACTGAAAAGAGAAAAAAGAGTAGTCGAGGCAATTAAAAAAGAAAAAAAAGAAAAGTTTGAATTTTTGTTAGATATGACAAAAAAAGAACTATATGAAAAACACGGAGTTTATTATAAATTTAGGGCGGTAGTTAGAAAACACGCACACTATGTTTTTAATAAACACACAATAAAAAAAGAATGTTTAGTATGTGGATATTCTGATCATGTTGAAGTTTGTCATATAAAATCAGTATCATCTTTTGGTAATGATGAATTAATGAGAAACATAAACTCAATTGATAATTTAATCGGTTTATGTCCTAATCATCATTGGGAGTTTGATAACGGAAAAATAGATATATCGCGTGAAGGTGTAATTGGTTGCATGGGACGCTCATAACGTCTACGGGGTGGTTCAAATCCACGACACGCTACTATAGCAAACCAAGCTTTACTACGATACGGGTTCATACCTGTGGGTTGGGGGTGACGGTCAGGAAAGACTGACAATTTATACTGATGTAGCTCAATCGGTGGGAGCAGGACGCTTATATCGTCAAGGTTATGGGTTCAAGTCCCTTCATCAGTACGGGAGTGTAGTCAGTAGAGTTCTGTCAGAGAGAAGATGGTAACACGCACTTAAAAAAGGGGTTACAAGGTGTCTGACCGTTTAGTAGTTTTGGCGTTAAAAATTGACGTTTTTTTGGTGATAGTTTTACTGTATAAAACTTATACCCGTGATTTTAGTAGGTTTGATCACCTCATTCACGTTAATGTGACGAAACAAATCCCAACGGAGTAGTCACACTTTGCAGGTGTCGTATAATGGCTATTACCCCACACTTCCAATGTGGAGACGAGAGTTCGATTCTCTCCACCTGCTCTGAGACATACTTAGTGAGAAACCCTATATTCTCTGGTTTATGGGGACTTTACTACACTCACTATTGTGTGTCTTTTTAAAATAGACCTTACAGAAGACGATTTAGCTTCGTTGAAAGGAACCTTGGCTCTCGTAGGATCGCAACCTTTACTGAGAGTTTGAATGACCCAAGGTACTCTGTAATGGACCCTGCTCTGATGTGCACGTCAACAGGTGATGGGGAACAAACCATCAATCAAATCCAAACCCGTGGTGAGCACGGAAGGTTTATTTTTTTTAAATGGGGAAGCATGTACCAAGGCTGGCGAGAATGCTTTGCAAGCAATCTGTGGTGAGTTCGATTCTCACCTTCTCCACGATGATCAACACGGTGGCTTCGTGTTAAAAAGATGAATAACGTGCCGGTGACTAATTTAGTTACAAAAAGAGACCTCATCAGGAAGGAGACCTATAGACGTATAGGTCGTGAAAGTCCACAACTAAACCTGCTTACACTTTGAAGGGTAAAGTGAATTTGGGCACATAGCACTATATGGAGTATGCGGGCGGCTAATGTTGCAGGAGTACCGGTTCGAGTCCGGTTGTGTCCACGAAGACCGGAGTAATTAACCGAGTCCTAACAAGAAGATGGGTCATATATCACAGTGTAGTTTGGTACCAATAATTCCTGTCTGTCCTCTTGAATAACTACTTATGGTGTAAATGGTTTGCACGTCGGTCACTAAGGCCGAAGGGCTGTAGGTTCGAGTCCTATGGGTAGTTCAAAAATAAACAACAAATACGAAAGAATGATGAAGGAAGTGTTATCAGGAACTTTTGAATCAGGAAAAGTTAAATTTGTTAAAACAAACGTAAAACCTGGTTTATTAAGAAGATTAAAAAAAACGCTCTATAGAACGAAGTGCAAGTTCAGAGTGGGGAGCGGGTCCCACAAAAAAGTTTAAAAAAGATTTGGTAGATTGAAATAAAATACCTATCTTTGTAAGACAAATAAAAGTTCCGGTAGAGTAATTGGGAACTCGTCGCCCTTTCAAGGCGGAGATTGCGGGATCATACCCCGTCCGGAATACAATTAAGTGAACAACGCGACCGCAGGAGTTGTACCTTTATGGTTTTGTAATGTGGTTTTTTGGTCCATTGGTGAAATATTATCATATATGACTGTCTATCATAAGTCCTCGGAGAGTAACCGGGATGGACCGCCAAATTTATTAATTAAACGGACCATTCGTCTAAAAGTAAGGACAATTGTTTTCAACCATAAAATCTCGGAGCGTTACCGGGATGGGTTACAAACCTTTTTTATAGGATTCTAACCATTTACGAACCGCATTGTCAGAAACACCAAACATCTTACCGGTTTTTCTATAACCATTTTCTTTTATTAATTTTTTTAATTCATCAATTTGGGGTCTTTCAACCCTTCTTTGACTCTTTATTGTTTGGATTTGTTTTTCAGTAAAACCAAATTCATTTCTTTCTTTTTTTTGATATTTTTTTGGTTTAACAACCAATCCAATTCGGTGATTATTAATTTTTGGTTTGTCTTTTAATATTGAAATAATTTCATTAAAAACATTTTCAATATTTGTTTTTATTTCTTTCTCTGAAATTCTTACAACCAACCAACCCAAATCATTTAAGAGTTTATCTTTTTTATCGTCACTTTCTTTTCTTTCCGGTAAAAGATGTTGTGATCCATCAATTTCAACCGCAACCATTTCATTTAAGAAAGCAAAATCAACAAAATAAGGAAAAACCGAATATTCTCTAAATATATTCAATACATAATTTTTCAGGGTAAGAGACATTTGATAACCTCCAAGCGGTTTTTTCTGGGTTATTTTTCATAAATTCCAATCTTTTCTCTCGCATTATTTTTTTACTTTCTTCAGTATGTTTGAAATTATCTGGGTATTTTTTACGAGCAATTTTATTTGATTCGGATAGTGACCTAACTTTATCTCCTAATATAATTTTTATATCATCAGATTGGACTTTAAATTTTTTTCTTAAATCCCTAACTGAATAATCTTTATTTACATAAAGATTGATGATATCATCTTTTATTTGTGATAATTTTTCACATTTTTTAATGTGTTGATTAAAGTTACCAAAATTATCTAACTTACGATTACAAATTTTACATTCAAACATAATACCTCCTTTATATATAAATATCACGAACCCACAAAAAAGTCATACAAACTAACCTAAAAATTAAATTTTTTTTAAAAAACATTTGGTAGATTGAAATAGATTATATATCTTTGTAAAACAAATAAGGAAAACGTTCTTTGAAATAATAAATTGGTAAGATAACAGATAGTCCTATAGTTGAGATGTAGGAAGAAAAATAGAGGTGACTCTATAAAGAGTAAGTCTTTAAGGTCTTACCATTTTTTAAAATATTGATAGTGGACACCTCTACTTATGTTGTCGACGAACTAGGTAGACTAAGGATAGTCATCACCCTTCTGCCGGTGCACCCTAAAACTCGGGCAAGCAGTTAAGATTGGAGCGAGAAGGGTACTCCATCACTATTTGTTATTGTGTTGTTCCCTTGAGAAAGGAATATTATAGGAGAATCTAAGATTTGTACATGATTACAACACAGAGGACTTCTCATCCTCAAATTTGGTAAATGTAATTAGGAGGTAAAAGTGAAATTCTTACCTTAATTAGTGTGGGTGTATCAGCAACCTAATTACATTACCTTTATAGTCAGGTGGCGGAATGGTAGACGCAACGACAAGTGTCAAAATGGGGCGACGTATGGGAGTCCAGGTATATGACATGCAGGTTCGATCCCTGTCCTGACCACTAAAAAAATAGAATATATGAAACGATTATTTTTAACGGTTGCATTGTTTTGCACCACAGCATTAAATGCTCAAATGACACATTTAAACGGGTTTGAGAAAAATAAACATGGATACACAAAAACATTCTTCACCATGGAAGAAGCCATTCAAGTATATAGTTACGTAATGGATAAAAATGGAGTAGATACTTTAAATTCCCAATATGGCAGAGACACGAATCCAATTATATTTGATTATTTCAAAAATGAATCAACTTCAAAGAAAGTTAACATTGGAGTCATTATCAGTTACGATGGGGTTTTTGATGTATTGTTTACAACAATTAAAGATCAAGACACTGTTTTATTTGCAGTAAGGGATGAAAATGGCGAGTTAATTGATTTAGTTTATAAGAAAGTAGAATAACATGATGACTGGATTATTGTTTATGTTCTTTATTTTATTTATCTTTACGGTAAGAAAAAGACGATGAACTTCAGTTCCCACACAGCGGTGAGATGGGCTAAGTTATATATAATTCCTCGGTGCTGGGAGTAGAAAGCTGAAGAGTCGTTGTTTGTCAGGAGCGTAATGAGGCACGGTGCCGAGTCCTAAAAGTACCACGGTCCATAAGCAATTGGACGCGAGAAACTATAAGGGTTGCTCATTGTGGGTTCGAATCCCACCCTGACATCGATCAGTTACTTGATTCCTGGTAGTAAAGTAACAACCATTGGGGAATTCGGGATATCTCACGAATGGTGGTGTAAGATAAGAGGAACTTACAACGGTAGAGTACCATAAACAAAAGAAACGAGACGTAGGGGTGATCTTACGTTGGAGCAAATCTCTACCAATTTAGTCAGGTGGTGGAATGGTAGACACATAGTGACACGCACGGCAACCTTGAATAAGTGCACTTTGAAAAGGCAATGCGAATGATGAAGAACACTACCTCACTGTGCGTAGGTAAAATTCAAAGTGTTCATATAGGTTCGATTCCTGTCCTGGCTACAAAAAAAAATAAAAATGACTGAAAAACAACAAAACGCAATTGATGAAATTATGGATTGGTTCGACTTTGAAAAAGTGGCCAAAGTAATGAGTGTCTTGGAATGGAAATGGGTAACGGCTGAAGAAGGTGTTCCTTCTGTTGGTGAAATTAGACAATGTGCTAGAAAGTTGTTAAAACAAGGTATTGAACAAAAAACCACAATCGCCACCGGTGGATTAAGAGCAACCTATTTTCACGATGAATATGTTAAACTTGAATTTATTATTGAAGAAATGGATGTCATACTTGACAATGTAAAACAATAGTTTTATAATTATGTAAGTCAGTTAGCTCAGCTGGTAGAGCAATCCCCAACGGTAAGAAGGGGACGTGTCATTGGTTCGAATCCTTTACTGACTTCTATTTTTAAATTCATATTATGAAAAAATTTATTTTATTGCTTTTGTCTTATGCCCTATCATTCTCTATTGTTTGGTTTGGTTTGAGTCTATTCAAATATTATTTGGAGTCAGAATCGTCTATAAGTTCTTTTGTTGTGGGATTAATTGGTTTTTTAATTGCGGTGAATCCGGCGATGGAAATATGGGAAAAATTATTCAAACGTTGGTTTAAAATCGAAGAATAATAATTTAATTGTGAGATCTATTCAAGAGGGGTAATGGGACGAAGTTTGTTAATCTATTTATAAAAAAACAATATGGAAATTATAGTAGCCTTTATAGTTCCGATCGTAATGGTCGGTATTATTGCCGTATCTTATTTGACATACAAAGAAAGATAAAAAAAGGAACCGAAGTCCCTTTATATTATTTAATGTCTGTCGACTCTATTAGGGTATAAGAAAACTTGTTTCCGTGAATTTTAGACGCCTTTTTACAAATTTTCATAAACACATCAAAGTCTTTAACTCGTTTAAATACATTACATCCAGCTGACCATCCCTCCACCCAAGTTGAGTCTTGACCTGCTTTGTGAATGTTAATACCAAACATACCAGTATCGGTTTTTGTTTCTTCAAAAATAAGATCTTTATTTGCGTCTCTCCATACCGTTACATTACCCAATCTTTGACAAAGTGCTTCGTATTTTCCTTGGTGTAAATCAATTTTCCATACACCTCTGTACTGACTCGGCACTAATCTTGCAACACCAACCTTGTTATGAAATTCCATAACACTTTTTTTACCTGGATCAGTTGTTGCCATCCAGCAATAAAATTGTAAAATACCCTTTTCATCTTTAAATGTTAATGTGATGTGATCATCAAATACATTTGTTACTTTTTTTGCTACCGAAGGAGTATTGTTCCTAACCCCAACGATATTCACATCGTAACCTTTATTTGATGCATCCTCAAACCATTTATAACCTTTGGATTTAACTGCAGTCTCTACCTGTTCTCTCGTATACATAATATAATATTTTTATATAAATATTATTAAAAAGTAAAAAGTTGGGTGATATTTATTACTATGATGGTTTATCATATTTTTAGATAATAAACATTAAAACAAAAACATATGTTATTAAAATTGGGATCGAAAGGAAACGATGTAAAAAAACTCCAAGAAAAATTAAGGTTAACTGCCGATGGTTCTTTTGGTCCTAAAACTGAGGGCGCGGTTAATGCTTGGTTAATTAAAAATGGGTTAACACCTGACGGTACAATAACTTCAGCGAATAAAAGTTGGAATTTAATGTTCGGGACAACTCAAGTAATCAAAGAAGACGTGGTAATCACACCGGTAACGGGATTAAACATTGAAAAACTAAAAGGACATATTCCTGATGTTGTTATTGCACAAATTCCTGAAACGGCAAAGAAATTTAATATCACAACCAACCTTAGACTTGCTCACTTTTTATCACAATGTGGTCACGAGTCAGGAGGATTTAAATCGGTATCGGAAAATTTAAATTATTCTGTTAGTGGATTAAAAAAAACCTTTGGTAAGTATTTCCCAAATGACTTAGCAGAATCATACGCAAAACAACCCGAAAAGATAGCGTCCAGAGTTTACGCTAACCGTATGGATAATGGTGACGAAGCGTCAAAAGAAGGGTTTAAATTTAGAGGTAGGGGTTATTTGCAAACTACAGGTAAAGGGAATTATATAAAATTTACAAAATTTATTGGTGAAGATTGTGTTACAAACCCTGACTTGGTTGCAACTAAATACCCATTAGCTTCTGCTGGGTTCTTCTTTGAGTCAAACAAACTTTGGTCAATATGTGATAAAGGGTCTGATGATGCTACGGTAACTGCACTAACAAAACGAATAAATGGCGGAATAAATGGATTGAACGATAGATTAAAACATTTCAAAGAATATTATAACTTATTGAAGTGATATTTATATATAAATAAACTTTTAAAATTTAAATTATGAAATTATCAAAAGAACAAATTATGGGTATTATCAGACATGCGTTGACATTCGTTGGTGGTATCATCATAATGAAAGGACTTGTTGATGAAACAACCATTACAGAAATCATCGGTGGTGCGATGACATTAACAGGGGCTGTTTGGTCTATTATTGACAAAAAAAATTAATAATTAGCCCCCATAAACGTGGGGGTTTTTAATTTAAGTTATATTTATAATATAGTATGGAAAATTATGTAGGAATTATTATCGCGTTCATAACAGGTGTGATAGGTCCAATTTTACTTCTTTATATAAAAAGTAGGTTGGAGAAAAAAGAGAAACCAGATATGGTTAAAGAAACATTAAGGGTTTCTGAGTTGGTTACCAATAAAATAGAACACATTAAAGAAGAATTTAATGTCGATAGAGTGTGGATAACTCAGTTCCATAACGGAGGTAACTTTTATCCGACAGGTAAATCCATGGCGAAGTTTTCAATAATGTATGAAACTGTTCATCCAGGAGTAAACTCGGTACAGAACAACTTCCATAACATACCGGTTAATCTATTTTCAAAATCAATCAACCAACTATTAAGTAACGATATAATTGAGATTCCTGACTTTAAAGATGAAACGATCCCAACCTATGGGTTGAAATATATTGCTGAAGACACAAACTGCAAATCTAGTTATTTATTTGCGATTAAAACTATTGATGATAAATTTATAGGTACTTTAGGTCTTGATTACACGAAGAAAAAAACTAAATTAAATGATGAATCGATTAACCATTTACAGGTACACGCAACAGCATTGGGTGGTGTACTAATGACACATTTACAACAATGAAACAACAAATAATTGAATCGATTATTAGTAAAATAAAAAAAAGATTAGTAACTGAAAGAAAATCAGATGAACTATCTTTGAAAATATCTAGATTAATAATACAACAATTTAAAAATAAAGAAAACTTTGAAATTGAAGGTATAGAATTTGAAAGAGGTGACGATTATGCTTCGTTTGATTTATATTGTCGATTTATTGAAGAAAAAGATTACAACGAACCCTTTTCCGTTTCAGCAGAGGCTGATATGGCAACATTAGAAATTGAAATTACATATAACCCGGATGCGTTCCCTAAAAATATGCAAGATTTAGTTGCTGAAGTAAAAGAAACAATTGAACATGAATTGGAACATATTGAACAACAAAACTTCGAAGATATGGAAGTTTATGATGATTTCGAATATAATGATGATGATTTTTTTGAATACACAATTTCAAAAAAAGAAATTCCGGCATTTGTTAGGGGGTTGATTAAAAGGGCAAAAACCAAAAAAATAACGCTAAGTAAAGCCATGGACGAATGGTTTAAAGAAAATCGTAGACAGTTCGATGACCCTGATAATGAATGGTCAATAGTTAAAGGTGTTTGGATGGATTATGCAAATACAATGAGGTCTCAAGAAAAAATCAAAAAATTTAAGTAATACCTGTTTTATTTAAAAAAAAGTACTTATATTTGTCTGTATTAAAGATTATATATGACGAAATTAGAATTATGGTTTAAACACCAATACAAAAGACTTAAAGTAAAGTTTTATATTTGGGAAAGAGGTAAGAGTTGGTTTAAATCACCACACTCAATAACGGGTTATGAAAAAATAACTTGCGCCATTGTAAGGCAATTAATTAATCACCCCGATTCAAAGTTTACTTTAGCTCCTTTATCGGGTAAAAGGTACATCGTTAATAAAACTCTCGACATTTTTTTAATTATTGAAGATAGTAAAGTTGAAATCACTAACCATGTGTATCATTATGTTACAACATTGGCCGAAAGAGAAATTGAAAAAATTACAAATTATTACGATCAAAAAGTTGAAGATCAAAGAATTAACTACGAGGATCAAATAAAATCACAAATCACAAACACACTACATTCAATTTATGAAAAAATCATTAAACAATCTACCGATAATTGAAACACCTAAAGGTTTGGGTGAATTAGAAAAAACTTATATTTCAGATTTAGGGTACTTAATGGTAAGGATTAATAATATGGACGGTACGTTTACAACATACAATTTAGGTAATCATAACGTCGAAAAAAACTTTATAAGTGAAGAAATTTTTAAACGAGAATCAAAAATTGAAAATTGAAACTAAAATTATGAAAGAATTATCAACAGACGACTTATTTAATTTGGCTTGGTCTGAATTAGATAAGATGAAAAGAAATTCATTTGCCGGAACCATACTTTGTTTTATAGTTATTTTTAATAGTTTGTTTGTCTTTTTAACAGGAAAAGGACTTACTGTTTTAATACTGGTTGACATATTTTGTGGTTTACTTTATTTTTATCACAACACCAATCTTAAAATGTGTGATAGATTGGTTAAAGAAATATTAAAAGAAATAGATAAAAGAGAATCATGAAAAAAATATTATTTTTATCGATTATAACTGTGTTAGTATCTTGTAATGTGAGAGAAAAAAAATACGAAATTAGAGGAAAAATTTACATTCCCTCAATGGGACCAACATCTATGCACAACGCAATATGGTACACTGACACAATAAGTTTTGATGGTGACACCGCATATTACTTTAACAGTGACGGTAGTGAAGTTAGGATATATCCACCATTTATTATAAAACACCTTGATTGATCATGTTAAATAAAATTCTTATATTTGTATTATTGTTCTTAACTGGGTGTTCTAATTGGAAGTATAAAGACATTCAATACGAACGTTGTGAAAAATTAGAAAAAATACACGTTCATTTTTTTCACCATGAAATACGCGAGTGGTCTTGTTTAGAGATGGATGACGGAACTTACACGATTATGGAAAATGTTAGAATAAAATATAAGACAGATAAAAACGGTAAAGTAACAAAAGTAAAATTAATAAAATGACAGAAAGAGAATTAATACTTTTAGGGTTTAAAAGTGAAGAAATAAAAGAATACGATGAGGATGATTCCTACTACTACGCGTTAGACATCGTCAACGGGATTACATTTATAACACCAACCAATGAAGAAATCAAAGACGATAATTGGTATGTCGATTTTTTCAATACTGATCCGGACGTAAGATTTCACGAGTTTGGTGAACTACAAGGACTAATAAACACATTGACCAAGGCGATTGTAAAATGATGGTTTAAAAACAATAACACTTTTGAGTGTAGGTGGATTGTTTATTATAATTGATTAAGTTCGCTCATTAACCAACCAAATTTTTAATAATGGAAAACAAAAAAATGATTTATGACAGTCTTTTAAATCAACATAGACTAGTAACCAATCAGATTGGCGAAATAAAGGCGAAAAACTTTGAACCAACCGATGAAGACAAAATAGAAATTCAAAAATTGGAAAAAAGAATGATCGATATTATGAACCAAATTAGAAGTTTATTTTGATATGGAAATACCAACACATGATCCGCAAACGGGTGAACTAAATCCGTATTACGAAAAACTAACAGGAGAAAAAAACCCATTATTACCTGAAGATGAGGTAGTAATACCAACATTTGATATGAAAAGATTGGTTGGAAAAGAATTTAAATATAAAGGTAAATATGGATTATCAACATGGACTGATAAAGTAAGGGCTATTAGATCACACAATAGTATTCAACTTGATGCGCCATTTGATATTAAAGTCCTTAAAGAAGGTGAACCATTTAAATCGGGACAATTTAAAATAATTGGTATGAAATATAAGTTTTTTGTTGTATCAGAAAGAAGTGAACAAAATTATGAATTTGAAGATTGCATTTTTTTATTAGATTAAGTTATGAAGTATTTTAAGTTAGGTTTGATGTGGTTAGGGCTGGTAGTCATCGCGTCAATGTTTGGTGAGTATATCATCAGTAGAGAAGTAAACGGGTTCATACAACTATTAGGTTTCGTCGGTATGATTGGACTTTTAATTTTAGTAGGAAACGAAACAATAAAACAATTAATAAATTTTAAAAAAGAAGAAAAAAATGATTAGTATTGTAATTTTTATGGCGTGTCTTATCACGGCGATTTTTGTAGGATTATCGACAAGAGATAATATGTATGTAACAGGACAAGATAGGTGGGGTGATTCTCGCGAACAAATTAACACATCGTGGTTGATTAAACCGATTGTCATTTTTGTTTTGGGGTTTATGGTGTCTTTAGTTCAACCATTCGCATTGGAGCGTATCGATGCGGGTAACAAAGGACTTAAAGTTAATTTGACTGGGTCTGAAAGAGGCGTGTCATCTTACCAATATAAAACAGGGTGGGTATTTTATAATTCTTGGACGGAACAAGTGAAAGAGTTCCCACTATTCCAACAACATATTGAATATGATGCTCAGACAGTTATCACAAAAGGTGGGTTTGCCGCAACAATTAAACCATCATTTAACTATTCATTACGTGAAGATGCGATTGGTGAGATGTTTGTTAACCTAAGATTAGAAACTAAAGAAGTGGAACAAGGATGGTTGAAGAATGCGATTGTGTCGTCTGTGAATGACGTGGCTAACCGATGGGAGGTAGATGCAATTTTTAATAAACGAGAAGAGTTTGAAGCGGCAATAATTGTTGAATGTAATAAACGAGTATCTAAATGGTTTACGGTATCACAGTTGAGAACTAATATTATCCCACCAAAATCACTACAACAAGCGATTGAAGGTAAGACTAAGGCGGTTCAGGAAGCCCAAGCAGCACAACAAAGAACATTGGTGGCACAAGCCGAAGCTCAAGAAAAAATAGCAATCGCTCGTGGTGATTCTGCAAAAGTTATAATTGACGCACAAGCCTTAGCGTTAGCGATGAAATTAAAACAAAAAGAAATTACACCACTTTATGTTGAATATTTGAAAGCCCAAAGCTGGAATGGGGTTCTTCCAACAACAATTGCTGGTGGATCAGGAACTTTTTTAAACATTAAATAATATGATAAGAAGAAGTATTGGTATATTTTTATTGATGATATTAACATCTGTAACATTTGGTTTTTTTGTATATTACTCAATCCAAAACGATAAAGCTTGTGACGAATTAGTAATACTAAATGACGGGTCACAAATAGAAGCAACAGATGTATTATCTTATAGTAGTGGAATGAGCACCATAAAAATGTGTAACGGACAATGGATGGATACACCAACCGTTAATATAAAGATGGTCAAACCTATTGAGAAATAAGATTCAAACCCCAATTAAAAGTTGGGGTTTTTTGTTTTATAAGATATTTATCAATATGAAAAAAACAATTAAACTAACAGAAGCCGATTTAACAAGAATTGTTAAACGAGTTATCAAAGAGAGTGAAGAAAGTAACTTTATGTTCTATATGGAAGAACTTGGTGAATATGCAAATCAACTTGATTGGGAAGGACTTGACATCGAAGGTGAAGAGATGGAACATTTTGTTGACGACATTTACCAAATTGTTCATAATGCGAAACAAGATGATACTTTAACTGAAGATGAAATTGATGAAATTGAGGGATTTGCTGCCGGTATTGTGAGTAGATTAGATTAATACTCATTTTTATTTACATAAAACAAAACTACCTTATAATTATTAGTGAAACCTTGTTACTGGGGTCCGAGTGTTCTTGAAACATTTGAGTTGGGTAAAACCAACAAATCGGTCACCAATAAAATAAACTAAATAAAAATAAGGAAAATGATTTACAATCAAGTAAGTGATAAGCCGTGTGCATATATCACAAAAGACAAACAAAGAGTTAAACAGTTCGGAGAGAATGTTTATCTAAAAGACGGATCGGAGTTTGAAATTGAACTCTATAATGGGTCAAGAAAAACCGTCTTATCAAAAATCAAAATAAACGGAGAATTTATTAACGGAGGTGGAATTGTTTTACGTCCAGGTGAAAGGGTATTTCTTGAAAGATACCTTGACGTTCCAAACAAATTTAAGTTTGAAACTTATACCGTTGATGGTTCAAATGAAACAAAAAACGCAATTGCAAACAACGGAGATGTTGAGGTTTTGTTTTATGAGGAAGAAGATATCATTATTGGAAGATTAAACAATAATTTAAATTGGAACCCAACTTATGTTAATACCGCTGGTTTTGGTGTTACTCATCTTACAACAACTAATAACGTTGTTGGAAACAATTTTTGGACTTCAAATGTTGATTACACTTATCGACCAGACACGGACATTACTTTTAGTAATAGTAGCGGTAAATTAAGTTTCAGTAATAATCCAAGATCAAATAAGTTTGAATCAAAATACGATCAAAAACCAAGAAGTAGAAGTTTTGCAAAAAAATCTAAATCAGTTGAAACCGGAAGAGTTGAGATGGGATCTTCAAGTAACCAAACATTTAAAACCGTAAGTAAAAATTTCAATTCTTGGACCGTATCAACATCAACTTGGAAGATATTACCAGAATCTCAAAAACCATTTGAGAAAAAAGACTTGGTTGATAGATGTCCAAAGTGTTCAACAAAGATTAAAAAATCATCTTGGAAGTTTTGTCCGGAATGTGGTAATGAATTAAAACAAGAAACATATGAGGACCAATTAAGTAAACTTTCAAAAGAAGAACTAATTGAACTTCTAAAAAACAAATAAAAATAAACAACAAGGTTTCAAAATATTAAATCCCATCTTTATAGGTGGGATTTTGTTTTTTAAAAAAAGTTTTGTATCTTTGAACTATGAAAGGAAAATTAATTAAAACAGGGAATGATTATTTACTTAAAGACACAAATGGTGAAGTATTAGCAATTACAAACGGTGTGACTGAAGGTAAAAAACTATCCAAACAAAACTGTGATGAGATATTTGGGGTAGTTTATGTTGAGAAGTTGGCTGATGAGTATGCTAATGTTAATGGCGATTATGATGAACATTACGGTCATATTGGTTTTAAAGAGGGTTTCAAAAAAGCAATAGAGTTGAATAAAGACAAGGTATTTACTTTGGAAGATATGGGAAATCTTTGGGATTTTTGTGTATACAATAAAGGTACTTTTGCGGAATTTACTCAACCAATACTACAACCAACAGAAATTGATGTTGAGATTGAGACGGAAAAAACTCCTGTTAAAATGCCTGGTATTATGGTATTTACTAAAGCACCAAAACTTGACTCAGAAGGATGTTTAATACTTAAAAAGATATGAAAGGAAAATTATATAAATCACTAAATTCGGACACATATTGGCTTACAGTTGATGGTAAGTTATTTGCAGATACAGAAGGTGGTCCTCTAATGGCTATCACAAATAAATTATCGGTTAAAAATTGTATCGAAATTAAGAATGGTTATGATTTGGATAAGTTGGCAGAAGATTTTGCTAAACACCATTCAATATATCCAACAGCACAAGATGATACTGAATATGGATTTAAAAATGGATTCAACAAAGCAATGGAGATGAATAAAGACAAGGTGTTTACTTTGTCTGATATGAAAAGAGCTTTTAATTGTGGTAGAGATTTAGAATCAATAGACAGATTTGAAGATTGGAGAACATTTACACATTTCATTAATTCCTTACAACAAACAGAAATTGATGTTGAAATTAAAATGGAACCTTGTTTCTATGACCAATCATTAGGTGGATTCTCAACATCGTATACTGAAGACAAACCAAAAGAACAACCAAAATTAGATAAGGATGGTTGTTTAATACTTAAAAAAATTTGATATGAGTTTATTTACATTTTACGAGGTGGGCGGCAAAGTCAGAGATGAAATACTCGGTTTGACATCAAAAGATGTTGATTACACAGTAGTACCAAGTGAAGACCTATTAAAAGATATTGGATCACCACACACAATGTTTAATATTCTTGAAGGGTTCCTTAAAGAAGAAGGTTTTGAAATCTTTTTGGTAACACCGGATTGTTTTACAATTAGAGCAAAATTCCCAAAAGATCATATTCATAGTGGATTAGTCGCGGACTTTGTTATGGCCAGAAAGGAAACCGGTTATATAATGGGAACAAGAACACCAATTGTTTTGCCTGGAACATTGGAAGATGATTTAACAAGAAGAGATTTCACGGTCAACGCAATGGCCAAAGATATCGATGGAAACATTATTGACCTATTTGGTGGAATGGAGGATCTAAAAAATATGGTATTAAAAACACCATTACATACAAAAGAAACTTTTGACGACGATCCGTTAAGAATTATTAGAGCAATCAGATTTTCAATTACAAAAGGATTTAGTTTAAGACATCTTGATTACTACATCAATAACTATGATTATGAAAGTAAAATGAGTGTTGTATCTGCTGAAAGAATCCGGGAAGAACTATACAAATGTTTTAAATACGACACGATGAGAACTCTGGATATATTAGATCAATACCCAACATTAAAAAGATATATCTTTGAAAATAAATTAATGTGGTTGAAACCAACTATGGAACAATAATTTTATTATATTTGTATTATGGAAAAAGAATTTGTACCTTATGAGTTAGCTTTAAAACTCAAACAACTTGGATTTGATGAACCTTGTTTTGGATGGTTTAGGAATACTGAATTTACTATAAGTTTTAACGATTTGTATCCAAAAGAAAGAGGTGAGGAAATTGAAATAATCAAAGCTCCAACATTCTCACAAGCATTTAGGTGGTTTAGAGAGAAGTATGGTTTAAGTGGATGGGTAGATGAATCTTTTGGTGGAAGTTTAAGACGAGGTGTGATAAGTATTAAATCTGAAACTGGATCAGAGTATTACCCATCAACAACTAAATTATTTTATACTTACGAAGAAGCCGAACTTGATTGTCTAACTAATTTAATTGAGATTGTAGAACAAAAAGAAAATATATGAAAAATTTAAATGCCGAATCCATTTGTGATAATTGTGTTAAAATTGACATAAATGAAGAACTGTCACTTGATGGATCCTCAATTAAAATACTTGGACCGGAGAGATTACTTATAATGTCAATGAAACCAACGGCACATTCATTTGAGTTATGTTTATACACCGGAAAACCGATGTTTATTGAATTAATAACAAACGATGGCGTTACAGTTCAATATGTAATGAAATCTGGAAAAGATTTTTATTTGGATAATTAAAAAAAAGTTGTATCTTTGTATTCATAAATAATTAATATAGTCAGGTGGCGTAATGGTAGCGCAAGTGTTGGTTGAAAGCGTAGGGGAATCCAAAGTAACACGTATAACTAGGTATAGGTTCGATTCCTGTCCTGACTACTAACAATTAAAAATTAGAAAATTTCAAAGAAAAAAATTTTTTAGAATTTGATAATGTTGATGGTCAATGGTTATCACCCATTCCTTCAGAGAGAGAATGGCAAGAACAAAAGCTGGTTGAGATATTTGGACATTATCCAAACGCAAGCCCAAAGTGGCAATACCTAAATGGGTTAATCCATATAGCATTGGAACATAT
>Ga0247722_10000948_pt1 | contig 16597 bp, 14 predicted proteins | sample MSEWelMarce3H_FC_FD_189094 | JGI IMG/M metagenome (GOLD analysis project Ga0247722, IMG submission 189094) | Subsurface sediment microbial communities from gas well in West Virginia, United States - MSEEL Well Study Marcellus 3H_FC | ecosystem: Environmental > Terrestrial > Deep subsurface >... | reverse complement strand
GTCAGTATTCGGCGCAATTTTTTCCAGCATTTTATTTAGCAAATGTATGATATAATCAAATAATGAGAACATAGTCGTGTCTATTTCCTCATTATCTATTCCAGTATTTTGAATACCAAACACATGATCCGGATTTGCCCCGTTTTCGATGCACTGTTTGAGAGGGTAATTCACACAAAACCCGCCATCACAATACATGATCCCGTCAACACTAATCGGTTTAAACAGAACCGGGATTGCACACGATGAATGCACCGCGTCGACCAGAGACCAGCCTGGGTGGGTCTTATATGAAACATCTACAGGCTCAAACACATTTACGTTCGTCACCATTACATGTAGTTCTATTCCAGTTTTTTGAAAGAATTCGGCCATGGTTACGGTGGGTAATATATCCTTTCCCAGTAGTAGCGGTTTCAATATTTGTTCCGTGACCGTTCTGGTAAATATGCCGTTATTCTGCACACATGAGAACAGTGTGTGTAAATCATAGTGAAACACCTTTTCCCATGGCCGTTTTATAAAATAGTCGTCTAGTGTATTCCAATCATAGCGCAAACATAAAATGGTCGCCAGGATTGCTCCTATAGATGTACCATAAATGGTTTGAATATGGTCAATATTCCACAGGTTTTGTTTATTCGATTCCTGTAAAATACCATAATAGGCGAATCCCATTGTTCCGCCGCCCGATATTACAATGTGTCGTATATTTGTGTTGAGTTCGGTCGTCGTAATTGGCACAAGATCTGTATATTCCGGCAAAAACTCGTCCGAATCTCGACCAACTGATTTTGAATCTAATGCATATATATCCATTTTGGGTACAAAAAATGTTATATTACTTATTAATGATATAATACGTAATATATTTATGTTTTTTCTATAAGCATATTACAATAACTGGTCCATGTCGAATTTTTTATTTTCCACGGACGAAGAAAGTACAGGAAAAGTAAACATTGATGAGTTATATGATAAATCCCACCAACGCGATTTAAAACAGCTCTCTATTTTCAATAAAATCCTGAATCGTATACATAACAAGATCAAAATGACTACGCGCGGACAGAAAAAAGATACACATGTATGGTTTGCCGTACCCGAATTTATATTTGGAGAACCGCTATATAATCAAGGCGACTGTATAGGATATTTAGTTGTAAAATTAGAAGAGAATGGGTTTCATGTGCGGTATTTACATCCAAATGCGCTATTTGTGTCGTGGGCCAATTGGATTCCATCATATGTGAGAACTGAAATTAAGAAAAAAACGGGAAAAATATTGGACGAAAAAGGCAATATTATTCGTGATTTAAAGGCGGAAGAAGCAGATGAAGGCGGAGACATGAACTCAAAATTATTTAACGACAAAAACAACAATTTGCAAAAAGGGAAAAAGGAATATACACCGCTCGACCAATATAAACCGACCGGTAGTCTGGTTTATAATCAGGAAATGTTTGATAAATTAGAAAAGAAAATACGGTAACAATACACATCCATATCATTATTGTTATACAAATAATAATGATTTTTATTTTAGTTTAGTTTAGTTTTAGTGGCGTGGGCACATGTACTTATTTCGCGGAGCTTTCCGCTTTGTTCCATGCGTTGGTCGAATAAGAGTTGATTTGTAAGAATTTATCGGCATTTTCTTTCCAGTAATTCACCTTATTTTCGAGAACCTGTTCAGCGGGGGTTTTAGGATAGACCTGGTTTTGTCTGGCATTCATTCGAACCTTATCCGCGTCCGTTGCCGCCGGTTTTTTCCCAAAACAGTTGACACCAAATCGCACATATGGATTGGCAATGTACCCTCCATTTATACCCGGTCGCCCACAATCGTTTTTATGACTCGGTGTGGTCGGGGTTTGTTGACCCGCCACAGCCGCGCACCCTCTATTTTCATCTACTTTTTGTAATTTTTCCCATGTCTTCTTTTGCGTTGGAAATAAAATCATTTGTCCAGCTGACCAGCCATAATTACACCATTCCGCGCCATTATTGTATGCATTTTCAATCTGGTCATAGGTAGCAAGTGTAGAATCGTATGCTTTGCATATTGCTTGTGCGTCTTCATATGTGTATCGATTGTTCGCTATATTGAACACTTCTGATTTTGGATCTTCTGTCGGTTCGGTTTTGCATTTGTCGTCTTTTGGCACAACATCTGGTTCGGGTTCACTTTTGGTGGGAGCAAAAAATGGGAACAAATCGTAAAATGAAATCTTCAACACGTATTTAAAAAAATCGACAAATAAAATAATAATGAGTAGTAGCCATATACCACCTTCGATAATGGACATAAACATCGGCTTTGTCAATGAGTCCATCGGTATACCGAACACATATGCAATCGTGTAAAAAATGATAATAATCGCCGTTGTAATAAACGCAGATGATGGTTTGTTGATGTAATCCCCGAAACTCGTAATGATACCCTCAAATAAACCAACATCCGGGTTCTTTTGGTAAGTATCATAGACGCTATATGTAATTATAGCTAACATGACCAAAAATAACACGTCTAAAGTCTTACTTAAACTCATGTTGAACCCGGACGGATTTTCACCGTTATTATAGAATTTGCCGAGTACAAAGTAGATGATAAAATATACGCCTAAAAAGCCGAGCAACATAGTCATATTTGCCGTAGTTGCTAAATTGGAAAAAGTTGACGTATTCGCCTGGGCCTGGGCCTGTGCTGGGGGCGGTACCTGGGCTGGTGGTAGTGTAGTCGCCTGCCCTGGTAAAGTATCGGTAGTAGTTGGCAAAGTATTGGCAGTCGTCGGCAAAGTATTGGCAGTCGTCGGTAAAGTATTGGAAGTCGTCGATAAAGTATTGGCATTAGTTGGTAAAGTAGCTGGTGTACTATCGCCCATAGTATTTACAAATCGAATATATTATACAATGTTATTTTTTTTACGATAAAACAAACAGTATGCCGCGGGGGAAATAACCGCCTCCGGGTTATCCACAATTTCGACGTCGCGATCATTGTAATGTAACCATGCGTTGTCTACGTTTCGAACAAAGGCAGTATAATGACCACCTGTAACACCTCCAATATGATTGCATATTCCGTACAGTTCATACTTATATGTAGACGCCCTATATCCACATGCATATTTCGTCAAATCCAAATCGTCCAATGGGAACATTATATTATTGTTCATCTTACCCGTGCCATCGGGGGTAAATCGGTTTAATGTAATTACCACGATTTGAGGGAAATTCCAAAACCGAATTTGTTTCTTAACCCCTTCTTTTTGTCCCGTTTTTTCATTAAACCATGCATTATCGCCGTCCAATATTTCGGGTTTGGTATAATGATCCATACAGTCGTATAATGTTTGAAATGCACGCGTATTATCGGCAACTGGTACATCCAAAACGAAGAAGCTTTCTGGCTTTATTGAGTGCATCACCCCAGTTTCATTCGATTCAATGACCGATATATACATTCCATAAAACAAATTCATAATGTCGGAATATTCATTCAAATACGTTTTTTTCAACATTTCGTAACACTGTATTGCGATGTAGTCTATATCGTTTTTAGGAGTTCCGTTAATATTCATTTTTACGTGTCTCGAAATGCTAGAGTGTATGCAATCCATGAAAAAGAGTAAGAATTCCGGCATGTCATTTTGTGCATGGCCAGTAAATAGGTCGCGTCCCTTTTCCTTAGCGATTTGTTGCACCTTATACACGAATTTTCGAGGGGCAATAATTCCGTTGCCGCTCCACATGATTTGCCGCAGATCATTCCATTCACTCAATATGGTTGCATCTGGTATTTCTTTTTTGGGAAAATCCGCCTTCACGTTTGCATCTAATACGTCGTTCAACTCGTATGTATTGTTGAGTACCTGCATGCATGCATTCAAAAAACACGTATTGCCTAGGTTCTCCAAACCAATACGGCCTTTATCTTTATATTTGGTCAAATCCATTGTAATTGGTAAACGTATGTTATAACGATATAAACATAATTATCTTTATATTCTATTATAATATGGATAATAATAGACAACGTAGTGGTAGTTATTCGCATTTTACAGAAACTATACAAAATGTTGTTACAGATGCCATACGAAATTATTTTACGGGCGCTCGTGATTCGACAGAACATCCAGCGCAGCCCACGCCGCCGCGCAGCGCGAATGCATCGACAGCACAATTGATTGCTACTATTCGCGATTTAATACGTTCAAATACGACAGTAATTGACCGATATAATGCTGTCATGCAAGATCATGTTCGAAGCACCCGGGAATTGATCGATATTATTCGTGTATTGGCAGGTCAGCCAATGTATCGTACTGGGAACCGGTCAGCAGGCGCTTCAGCATACGATTATTTTCCACAAGAACAACGTCGACCAACTCCACTGCGGCAACCAACCGCGAATAATCTGTTCTCGTATTTGCTGTATCCATCTACTATACGACCTCGTGATGCTACCCTATTTCAAGACGTCATTGTACGCCCAACCCAGGCGCAAATTGACATTGCAAGTGAGTCGTTTGAATATGATGGAATCGTCGAGCTACTGAATACACAATGCCCCATAACAATGTGTGAATTCCAAATTGGAGATCGGGTGCGCCGGATACATTATTGCAGACATTCATTTCATGAAGAATCTTTTCTTAGTTGGTTTCAAAACCATGTTCGATGCCCAGTCTGTAGACATGATATTCGAGAACATGCAGCACCCACTGCTACAAATCAACTGAACGACAGTGACAGTGATAATGACAGTGATGGTCATGGTACAACTGGTTCATATACTGTACATGAGCCATCATCAGCATCGAATCCGCAACCGACAACCACCATACACAACACTAATAATAGTAATAATATTAATAATAGTAATAGTTTAGGGAATTCACTCGAAATATTGCTGCGAGCCGCATTGGCATTTGACCCCAGTAACAATAATGCAAATGATCTACAACAATATTTACGCAGTGCAATTGATATATCTAATACACCGATTCTTACTTTTGAATTTCCTATTGAATACGAAGAATATTACGATGCTTCCGACAATTTGTTGGGGCGCGGATTTATGGGCAGGCGGTAAGTCCCGTGAACCTGAAAAATATATCAATATGTAATAATAAATATGCATTGGACCGATAAATCAATAAACTCGTTTATGGGCATTTGCGTAATCATCGCATTTTTCGTTATACTCACATTGTTCGCGTATGCGTTGCGCATAGATTATGCGACGAAAGATGCATTATTTGCAATGTATGCGTAAAAAAATAAAATACTTGGATGTTTCCAAATATTTTACGTAACAATCGTATCATTTATGGTGCTATGCTTTGCACTATCGTCGAAAGAACGATGTAATTGTTTGAATATTATTTTTCTGGTTATATATTTTGCTAAGAACATCGTCAAATAATAATATTTTTACTTTTGCGGAACAATATTTTTCCTTCTTTTTCATGAATATTTCCGTATCTGGAAACTCTTTTGCCATCCGTTTCAATTCGGTTTGATGTGTTTTTATCGCCGACGTCTTACCCTGCAATTCCCATATTTGTTCCAATGCCAGCCCGAACAATTGTTGTAACGGTTTCATGATTTGGTTCGTAATATAATGTGTGTAATCGATTTTAAGACGGTTTTCAACAATGAATTCAGGGGTTTCTATTTTGTCGCCCATCAGCGCCTTGGGCGTATCATTTACAACAAATACAAACTTCATTCTGTCTCCCGGTTTCGGTTTATTTCCAGGGTCTCGCTTTCCAATACGTTCTGCCAATACAAAATGACCAATTTGATTCGGGTTTTTGTATCCACTACGCAGTGCCTTTGTAATGGCCAATTTGTCCATACTGACATTACCCGCCACCAACTCTGCCAGCGACTTTTCGAGGAATGCAATCGCACTTTGAATGTTATTTTCTTTCATCAAAATGTTCAATATCCCGCCATATACGTCTTTCAAATAATCACACGAATCTCGACGCTTCAATGACAGTCCCATGTATTTCAAATACCCTTTGTTTGGGTTGTCTTCATACAACATGCCGACGTATCGTTTCTTTGATAACAATATAAATGGCATCAACGTCTTTTCATATTCTAACCCCATGGGCGGTTTTAAATAACTCGTACATAGCCGCGCCGCATCTTGAGCAATTTCAATCGTGGTTTCTAATGCTGGCTTACCGCGAATTTTCTCGCCCGTTTCGGGATGCTCCAAATTAAACGTGAAGAATACGGAATCCGTATCGCCATATACATATTCCGCGCGCGTACGCACTCTGCCATTTGTTTTTGAATCGTATATTCGGTCGCCATACACTTCTTCGATAATTCGCTTTGCATATGTAATCATCATACGACCCGTCGCAGTGGTAGATGCTGCGACGTCTTTATCGTAAAACGTAGAAGTACGCGACCCACATTGTCCATAGAGCGAATTCGCAGTGACTTTATAACCTAATTGACGTTTGTCCAAAATGTTTTGCATGAACGGGTCTTTTTCAGTTTTAATCATTTTGCGTGTGTCTTTTCGCGCTTTCAATAATTCCTCCAAAATCGACGGCATAATCCCCTTTTTGTCGTCCGGAAATTGCGCCCATCTACAAACCATTTTACCCACTTTGGTTTTATCCGCTTTTGACGTGGGCGTTTTGCGGATATAACGGTATGTATCGAATTCAATGTCAATATATTGATAATCCGGCAAATTATCGTAAACGAACTTGCCGCGCTTGTCTCTTTCGCCACGAATATCAATGAGGTTGCCTTGTAAATCGTATTCTTTAGACCACACTTTACTGTCGTGCGAATAATTTTGACTAATCATCGCGGACGGATATAATGATGCATAATCTACACATGCGACGGGCTTGTCCATATACATGGAGCATTTTGGAGGTAACACAATCGCACCCTCATAACCCTCTGCAATCTTCGTTTTTTCCAGATCGGGCATAAGAGTGTCTTTTTCTCGGCATTTCTTTGCAACATAGCTGGTTAGTTTAATGCCTTGTCCGCGGAATACCAGAAAGCTAATCGGTACACTACAAATACGCGACATTTCTACATAACCGGTAATCACATCGATTTTATTCATTAAATGATGCACCAGGTTACAATCCTGAACGCAGTATTTTGCCACAATAGCTCGATCGGCCGACGTACCCTTCGCCAATCGAAATATATCTTGTGGTGTAACATCGTCTTTTGCCATACCCCATTTAATCGATTTGCTGTTATCCAGGTCGTAGTGTCCCGCAATCACAATAACATTATATGTGTTTGGTTGTTCGACGCCTTTTACCTCATGTATGACTTCCTTATTATGCTGGATATCTACCACTTTGAACTTTTTGCCATTGTCATAATAGTCCGCGGTGAATCCAGTCAACTCAATATGAATAAAATCCCCGACATTTAATCCCATGAGGTTATTACTACATAATTCTGTTACGTCACCGTGCGTGTCGCTTTGCGATTTGCGCACATATTTAACAGAATCACTTATGAATTGACCTGCGACGTCGTCTAATTTATACGACGACAAATTAAAGTCACGTCGAAAATAGGCATACATATCGATTTGTAGACGACCTGCTGTTTTAAAATACCGCAAATCATATTCACCGCTGGCGATTTGCATTGTGGTATGCTCGATGTTCAATTCGCCCGGGTTTTCGCGACTCTCGGTTGCACATAGTTCGTTTATTTTCCGCGATAACAACAGAAACTCCCGTTCGCAGTGATTTTCCTGTGCCCGGCGAAACATGAACTCATAATCAAAACCGAATATATTGTATCCAATAATAATATCGGGATTTTCGGTTTGTATTAAGTTCGCCCATTTCAATAACATTTCTTTTTCCGTCGTTGCACACTCCACTTTTATGCCGGGTATATCATCACATGTACCGACTGCCAAACAATGATTTAAATATGGCTCTTTTTCGCCATATTTTAGAAACGTGGAGCCGATGAACGTAACTTCGTCCCCTTTTAGTCGCGGGAATAATCGTGTGAGAATTTCATTGAGGATTTGTATTTTTTCATCACGATTGTACTCGGCACTCAACAATATATCCAATATGGTTGCGTTGCGCTTGACTTTGGGTTGACGCGTAGATTTATACCCGGCTCTGTATCCACCGGACTCGTGGTCGCCGCCGCCACCACCACCACCACCACCGCCCTCATCATCGCTGTCTCCGTCTCCATCGCCGTCACCACCTCCCGTCGCATATTGTTGATTCTCCTTCATTTGCTCAAAAATGCTATCAATCGTCAACAAATATCCAGACTCGACTTGCGTCGTCGCCTTTTTTACCGTTTCCAACGATTCGTCGAGAAGCAATTGTATGTATTTATCCAAATAAGAACGAGTTGGCACCTCCTTTGGATATACTACATCCACATCTTCAAACTTACCGAATCCAAACGCGGCCAGAATCATTTTTTGCAATAAATGTTTCGACATGGCTTCATTGGTTACTTGCATTTGTTTTAAGAATATATCCACTACATTTGCAGCAAACCGTTTGTAAGTTTTAATTGGAATCGGGAAATCACCATGACTACTGCTAGCTTCTATATCAAAACTACAGATCTTGTATGGGACGATGGTCTCTTTCTCTGGCTGGGATACCAATTCACTCAATGGACATATATACTCATACGTACACGTAGTCGTATGAATTGGCGGTTTGATGACCCGGCTCGTTTTAAAACAAACCCATCCCGATGGACTGATGTTATGAATATGAAAATATCGAAGTAGCGGTGGTATATTGCTCTCATATAAATCCATCGAATTGTTTTGGAAGATGATGTTGGTTCGTGTGCGATACTCGCCGTCGTTGGTTTCTTCATCGCGATTGTAGGTGTACCATAAATTTTTGAATTTATTCATTGCTACCGAATTTTTGAAAACTAGTTTCACGAACTTGTTTTTTCTTCCACCGGAAAAGCCATACAATTTATAATGGTCGACCAATTCATATGACAATATGGAATTCTTGAATCGTTTATCCAATTTCGGGTTGTTTTGCAAATCGCGTACAAACTCCCCCGCTGTAATATTGGTCCAGTTGTCCCCGGCTTTCACGTAAAAGAATGGCAAATAATCATTCACGTAAATACAGCACGTCTCTCCCTTTTCGTTTATGCCAAACATTTGTATAACAAACTGTAGTTCGTCGGTCATTGGCTTGTAACGTTTCGACGGATTCTTGTCGCCATCCGAACCAGAATCACTATTTTCCTCTTTTGGCGGGGCTTCGTCGTAAATGTGAAAATCAATCAACCGAAATGATTTGACAATTGTCGGTTTCTTGGTTTTCAATTTAATTGGACCGGTTACCGAACCGGCTGCATTGACCTGTACTTCAGCCATCTTATTGATTTACACGAGTTGTGTTTAGATTATTTTGTTAGATTATCAACCAACAGAATAATTCGGGTTATTTCAATTTTATAGACAAATTGCAACTGACCGACTACATATATGTATATAAATAAGTATTTAGGCTGCATTATGCGAGCAAACCGCGAACCCATTCTAATAATTCGGGTGCAGTTCGACCCCCGCCATACATTTCAAACTTGCCGTTACGTATACTACCAATTGTGGGAAATCCTCGATACTCGAGTGGTTTTCCGTTCATATAGTTTTTAGACATCAATGGCAACTTTTCGTCGAGATCCGCGCTTTCGATTTCTTCAAATATAATGTGTTGATTTACGTTATTGTCGAGTGCGGTTTTCATTGATTTCCATTCAGGTTCTAATCGCTGGCAGTGCCCACACCATTTCGCGTGTATTAATACCACAACCGCCTTTTTGTTGCTGTCTGGGTTTGCAACGGGTCCAGTCTCCTTAATTTGCTCGACTGGTTCGCTACTGGGGCTGAATATATTAGTCCACATCTTTTCGATTTGTTCTATTCTCGATTGTTTGTCGACTTTTACTGATTTGGATTTGGGTGTAGATTTTTTTGTCGACTGCTTGCGTTTTCGCGTACTACCCGAGTTCTTATTTTTACTGGAAGTTCGCTTGCTACGAGTCGGTTTTTTACTCGGCATACTGATATAGTATTTACAGATATAATTTTCTAAAGGCATTCAAATATTTTAAATGTCATATATGTGTATATACATGTCAATTTCCAAACGAATCTTTCTATTGTTTTTAATATTTACGTTTATATTGGGCCTTTATGTGACTATGTATTGGAAGGTTGGTATAAATATGTCCACCAATGAGCCCATGGGAAATAATGACGATAAGAGTTGTCCTAATTTGCTCATTCAAAAAGGGAATGCATTGCTATTATACAATACAAATAAGCCCGAGGATGAAAATAACCCCATATCGTTCTTTAATTTAGACGAGTATATTAACTATTTAGAAATACAAAAAAGCAAGGGCAACTCGTGTCCGGTTCTTTATTTGCAACAGGAAAATAATGCACAAGGAAATGACGTTTATCGTATGAGACCAAGCCCATTTGATAAGCAGGGTGGGTTGCCCGTCGAAAGCGCGGCCACGACAAGTGCAGCGTCCAATGTGATTCAACGTGCAGATGCGAGCCGGGCAAATATGCCATATAACAAGGACCAATATCCCGGTTTTGACCCCACTAGCCAATATGTAGGCCAGTATACAAATATAGATGCGATTCATGACTCGACCAATGCAAAGAAAATTAGTGACAACCCGATGGATTCTAAGTGGGCCGGAATTACATATACACAACAAATGGTAGATTCCGGTAAATATGTGGACCGTGAGATAACAAAGCCTACTTTATTTAACCCGAAAGTGGCGTTTTATCCGTCCATCCCTTCTTTAATGCCTGGACCCAAGGATATCTTATAGACCACCACGTGTTTGCTAGTAAAAATGCGTAAAATTGAGGCGAACTTAAGGGCATATTCTAACTACATCTAAACTAACGAATCAAATCGTTCATCAATAATGCAGCGTTTACAAAAGGCAATGCCGAAATATTACACATACAATAACCAAAAATATTCTATTTGTTTCCCATTAGAATGGGCAATAAATCATTTCGAACAAACCGGGCCGGACGAATGTGAAGGGTGCTTTGAATATGGATGTGATGATTCCATATTCAAACAATATTGCATGGATTGCCAGGTTTATGAGTACATGGGCAGTCGCGTGACTGACGAATATTGTCACTCGGCATCGCGTCAGCCGACCCATCCAGCGGAAGTACATAATTATTTCTATACGAGCGACATAAGCGATATCAGCGAGGGTGAAGATACGTGGACCGAGAACCACTATCTCGAAACAGCCGGAAACGCTGAATACAAGTCGTCTGTTAATTTCGCGATGAATGAAACATTGACTGACGACGACGATATGTATCCCGATCTTTATTCCAGGGAATGCGCAACCGTCGCACCAATATTACATAAATACCCGATAACAGTCAGCATTGATAGCGAATGCATGTTAAATCTAGAAGAAAATTTGGGACAGTTGCATTACTCGCAATTCCGTCCATTGAGCACAAAAAAATAATTATAAGGACATATCGTCGTCGATCGGCTGGTGATCGGTCGTGGCCACAGCAGCGATATCTGTAGATTTTGTATCCCCTTGTATCTTTTTTTTACCATCAAATACAGGTATTCCAACAATCACTGTAATATTTGGAGGGAGTTGAGAACGGTCTATAAATCGTGCAACGTCTTCTGCAATATAAACTGTATATGGGATATCCGCATTATTTACTGTGCATTTACTGGTCCATTTGTCCAATTTAAGAACGTCGCATAGTCCTTTGATACGTCCTATCATACCCAAGTGTGGGGTTGGCCGTTTTCCCGGTTTTCCATTGGTGTGTTTAATCCGCCATTCACACGACAGTGCGTTTTTGTGGTCTACAAATCCGGTTACCAATGCATATATCTCCCACCCTCCACCGCGTCCATGCGTATATCTTGCACCGCCCACAATTTCTTCATTGTGTTGGCGCAATCGCCGATATGGGTCATTCGTTGACCCATTGTACGTTAAATGACTATATTGAGATTGTTTATTCCTCAATATGTAACAATACCATTGTTCGCGGTTCTCCATTAAAGTATGCATATATACGGATTCTGTTATTTTGCGGCATTCGTGTTCATCAAATAAGACCGGATACTTTCGATGGATTTTTTGCTGATTTTACGAACTTTTCCGTTTGTTTCTGTGGTCAGGTTCTCAATACATGCCGGATTTTTTGCTAATTCTTCTATAAAATGAGTAAAGTGATTGAAATGTTTCATAATAGCAATCGCGGTCACCGAACTAATTCCCGGTATTTGACACAATATGATTTCACCAATGTTTTCGGGGGTGACGTTCTCTTTTTTCACCTTTTTCACTACATGACAATAATCGGCGGCGGTTTGCAAAGGTTCTGTTGCAGCATCACCAGTGTTTTCACCAGCAGAATGTAAAGATTGTGTCGCGGATTCGTCAGGTGTTGTAGGTTGGTTCTCCGTTTTGATTGATTGTTCTCGGGAAGGGGGTGTAAAGTATTTCCGGAATGGGCGTGTTAAATAATAAGGTATCACCCCCTTCGAGAAATTTCGCTCGATTTTTTCGGCAAAATGCAACAACCATTCTGCGGATTCGTGTACGGTGGAAGTGCGCTGTACACTAAACCCTTTAAAGAATTGCATGGTGGTTATCGCCGACATGATGATTTTTTTCTCTAGTGGCGCACGTAATTGGGCGAACATGCCTTCCACTAAATAAAACACGGAATGGGGCGGAAATCCGCTCGAGTGAAGTAGGCGATAAGATTGTTCTTCGTACCGACCGTCTTTGATAGATGCCAATAAATCTTGGAATGATTTACGTTCAATAAGGAGAACCTCCTTGTCGTCGTCGGTTTTTATCAGCACATCCCCTAAATTCAACACTTCTTTTGACAACTGTACACTGGACGGAATGCGACTGCTACGTATTAGTGATTCACATTTCTCAAATAACTCGGTTTCTCGTTCATCAATAATTACTTTCATTTACAGGTTCTCAACAATATAATAATAACTGTCACATTATTATATTGTTTCCATAGTAGATGTTATAGTCGATGTTATAGTCGATGGTATATTTACCATGCGAATAAATTAAACATTCTTGTAGTAACGTCCGTTGGCGGGGGTTACTCCAATGGGGCGAGAAGGTCTCACGTTGGATGTCAAAGGCATTTGCAACATGCTCAAGTTTTGCTTTGTGCCACGGAATGCAACAGATGCCGCGGATTCACGACCGACTAAATAAGGCAACCCCGCCTTCTTATCTCCTCCTCCGGAGGCCCGATTTGTAATGCTAGAAACAGATGCTGTGCGCTTTGTTTGACTATAAACCATTCTTATAATATATACTAACTAAATATTTTATTCTATACCCGATAAATACTAAACGCAAACAATATAAATGTTATGGGTGTATATTATTATACAACTGTATTCATCTTATTTACAGAATAATATGAATATAGACGACGATATTCGAGTCGAGAAAAATCAAAATGGCGTGGATACATATATTTTCGATCCATACAACCCCCTAAATAAATTAATTACACAAGAACAAGTAGAAACATTTTTGCGGAAATATGGCATCAACACCCCGATCCACAATTTTGAATTATATAAGCGGGCGTTTATTCACAGGTCGTATATCAAGCGCCCCCATTTGGAAAATGACAACAATAACATTGTGATTGTACCTAAACCCGACAATTGCATGCCTCTTTTTACCAAATCAAATGAACGGTTGGAATTTATTGGGGACGGTGTATTGGAATGCGTAACCAAGTACTATTTGTATCGCAGGTTTCCAAAGGAAAATGAAGGGTTTATGACCGAAAAAAAGATTGCACTCGTTAAGAATGAATCGATCGGTAGAATGGCACACGAAATGGGGTTATATAATTGGGTAGTATTATCAAAACATGCGGAGGGAAAGCAAATCCGCACCAATTTGAAGAAGCTCGGCTGTTTATTTGAAGCGTTTATTGGTGCGATGTTTTTGGATTTTAACCGCATTGAAGTGACGGATGAAGAGGGTTGGTTTAAAAATGTGTTTGTCACGGGTCCGGGATTTCAAATGGCGCAAATATTTATCGAATCGGTATTTGAACAACACGTTGACTGGATAAGTTTAATTCGCAATGACGATAATTATAAGAATATTTTACAAGTGAAAATACAAAAAGAGTTTAAGGTGACGCCGGATTACTTGGAACTCGCGGTGCAAGATGGCGACGGCGGTTACAAGATGGGTGTATTCATGTGTTTGGGCCAATCTGTCCACAATCTTACCCCAAATAAGGCGACCCCAATAACTCATTTCAACAATTACAACGATATACATCAATACATGTCGAAACAGGGCAAAGTCTTCATATTTTTGGGTGAAGGCGCCCACAAAATTAAGAAGAAGGCGGAACAAATCGCGTGCGAAGACGCCATCCGGCATTTGGAGTCATTTTAGACCGTTGAAGAATTAAAATGGTCGCGGGTAAATATCTTTTGAATTGATATAGACACAATCGATTATAATTATTAGTTATGCCAAACATATTTGCAGACCTGCACTCCGCTGGATATGTTGTACTTCCACAAAAAATATCCGTTCCAAAAAGCATAGTACAAGAATGCAGCACATTGTTTGCAAACAAGAAGGTAACGTATACATTTAATGGACCGACAATCGAAACAAATGATAAAAAACGATATGTATCAAACATTGTTTCGACATCTCCGTTGCTACAAAAAATAAACGAGGTTTTGGTAAAAAATAGCGTCATTACAAATAATTTACAGTACGGATCTACGTCGGTATTTTTGTCAGTTGCAGGTTGTGCGGCTCAACCGCCACATAGTGACTATCTTAAAACCGATGATTTTTTGGCGTTGATTGAGCCCCCGAAATCGTTTGAAGAGTCTGCAATCAAAAAGGGGGATTCTCTACTTTATACGAAAGATTCACAAAACATACATGTTAAGATTAATCAAGTCCACAAAGACGATTATCCAAATTTCTATTACACGATTATGTTGCCCGATGGAAGCGAACGGCAAACCACATTTAAATATTTAGCTCCCAGCCCCGAGACGTCACATATTGTGACGACCCGCCAACAAAAAATACCCATTATCGTGCTAACCGCCATTATGGATAATACGTGCATTGATGTTTGGGAAAATAGTCACAATTGGATGCGGCTGAATGACAACCAAAAATTCGACCCGCCGATAGTTAAGAAGACAGTCAACCTAAAAAAAGGGCAAATATGTGCGTTGCGTGGGGACACTATTCATGCCGGAGCAGCATATGCAGAAGAAAATATCCGTATTTATAGTTTTTATGATAGTTATGTAGTATTACCCCCAAAAAATAAAGTGTATCTAATCGGCAATCATACTGAATGGGCAAAAGAGGTTATTTCGTCTATTTAAACAATTGAAGAATTAAAATATCCTATTTTAATTCTTTAATTACGCCCCCTACGTACCGATGGAGCGTACTATTTTACACATTTTCTCATTTACTATTACATATTATATTATTCCATTTATCATAACACGCGTCACGAGTTAAATATAATTTACTAAATTGAAAAGCATTTTCAGCAATTATTAATGCTTTATCATAATTATTCATACACCATTTTGTCTTTTCAATCAAATCAGTTAAGTCTCTTTTTACTGGAATATAATGTTCCCATTCTTTTAAAAATTCAAAGAAAAATTCTTTATGTGGTCTATCTACAAGTAATAAAGGTCTATGTGACCATAATAGATGTTTAAGTCGTCCAGAATATCCGTTTCCTTCAATATCAATTAAAATAGAATATTTTTCAACTAATTCAGGAGTAGATATATATTTACTACTATTAAGTTGTGTACTTCCGGAGTGTATCCAATACATATCTAAAATATCAAATAATTCTTTATTATTATTACCTATTTCTACTAATTTTTTTCTCATAATATTTGTATTTTTATTTCCTATCCAACCAACTTTATTTATTTCGTAATTTTTTAATCCAGCATTATCTATTTCTTTAACAAATTTTTCGTAATCATTTATACCCACTTGTGGCCAAGAATGAAAGTTAAAGTCAGGAACTAAATTATGGTAATTATCTTTTTTGCTATAAGTTAAATCATCATTATTATTTTCATAATCTTTTGTATGAATTATAATTTCATTAAAATCGTTCCAATTATATTTTTCATCTGCTTTTTGAATGCACCAAAATGTTGAAATATTACGCGTCTCGTATCCACCTAAATCTTTAAAAATTAATTTTTTATTAATTTTTGAAACGCAAAATGTCATATTATATTATATGACATTAAATTAAAATGGGTGTTTTAAACGAGAAAAGATGTGAATCTTCGCTGATTTGACGTGACAATCCAATTACAGGTTTATGGGTAGGTCATTGCGAATAAAACGGCATTTCCCATCGCGAGACCATTCGACCTGAATTGTTTTTATTTCGACACCCGCCTCAAATGCTTTTTTTACTGCGTTT
>Ga0247722_10000946_pt1 | contig 16609 bp, 14 predicted proteins | sample MSEWelMarce3H_FC_FD_189094 | JGI IMG/M metagenome (GOLD analysis project Ga0247722, IMG submission 189094) | Subsurface sediment microbial communities from gas well in West Virginia, United States - MSEEL Well Study Marcellus 3H_FC | ecosystem: Environmental > Terrestrial > Deep subsurface >... | reverse complement strand
AACTCGTCGTTCCCTTATAATCCCATACTTTAATGCTAAATGCGACAAGTTCCCTTAACCGATAACACAATGCCCCACTCATTTCTGGATATCGATGATAGCACATATCTCTGCATGTAGGGGCCTTCGGCCCCCCTTTATCAAAATCTTTGGATAATAGGGTCGCAAAACCTTTGAATAATAGGGTCGCAAAACCTTTGGATAAAAGTTATTGGATGATAGGGTTGCAAAATCTCTTGTTGTCGGATATCAAAATCTCTTGTTGTCAAATAATTCATTCGAATGTTTTTTGAATTGTCTACGATTCTTAAAAAAAAGAAGATAAAAAATGGATGAACAAAATAAAATAAAAAATCTAAAATAAAATAGTTGATGGGTTGCAAAAACATTTTTCTAAAAACAAAGAAGATAAATATTCCAAAAACATTTCTCTCCACTTCTTAAAAAAAGGAAGATATAAAAAAGGATGAACAAAAAAAAATAAAAATTCTAAAATCTTTTGATCATGGGTTGCAAAAACCTTTTTCTAAAAAACAAAGAAGAGATAATTCCCCAAACATTTGGTTCAATGAGGGCCGAAGGCCCTTAACCAAAGGATCGGCACTTAACCGATAACACAATTCCAGCATGCATTTCTGCACTTGGGGGCTTCGCCCCCCCCCCTTCGGACCCCTTTATCAAAAACCTTTGGATGAAAAACCTTTTGGTTCAAGGGTATCAAAAACCTTTGGATGAAAAACCTTTTGGTTCAAGGGTATCAAAAACCTTTGGATGAAAAACCTTTTGGTTCAAGGGTATCAAAAACCATTGGATAAAAAACCTTTTGGTTCAAGGGTATCAAAACCTTTGGATGACATTCTCTCCAGATCTTCAAAAAAAGAAGATATAAAAAAGGATGAACAAAAAAAAATAAAAATTCTAAAATCTTTTGTTAATGGGTTGCAAAAACATTTTTCTAAAAAACAAAGAAGAGAGAATTTTCGAAAAATATTTGGTTCAATGAGGGCCTTCGGCCCTTAACCGAAGGATCGGCTCTTAACCGATAACACAATGTCCCACCCATTTCTGGATATCGATGATAGAATGCATCTCTGCATTGGGGGCTTCGCCCCCTTCGGACCCCCTTTACCCAAAACCTTTGGATAATAGGGTCGCAAAACCTTTGGATAATAGGGTCGCAAAACCTTTGGATAATAGGGTATCAAATACCATTCTCTCCACATCTTCAAAAAAAGAAGATATAAAAAATGGATGAACAAAAAAAATAAAAATTCTAAAATCTTTTGTTAATGGGTTGCAAAAACCTTTTTCTAAAAACAAAGAAGAGAGAACTTCCCAAACATTTGGTTAAATGATGGACGAAGGCCACTAACCAATTACTCATTGCATCACTGCATTTGGGGGCGAAGCCCCCTTTTACACAAAACCATTGGTTCATGGGTATCAAAACCTTTGGTTCATGGGTATCAAAACCTTTGGTTCATGGGTATCAAAACCTTTGGATCATAGGGTCGCAAAACCTTTGGATCATAGGGTCGCAAAACCTTTGGATCATAGGGTATCAAAACCTTTGGTTCATAGGGTATCAAAACCTTTGGTTCATGGGTATCAAAACCTTTGGTTCATGGGTATCAAAACCTTTGGTTCATGGGGTATCAAAACCTTTGGATCATAGGGTCGCAAAAATTCTCTCAAAAAAAGGAAGATATAAAAAATGGATGAACAAAAAAAATAAAAATTCTAAAATCTTTTGATCATGGGTTGCAAAAACCTTTTTCTAAAAACAAAGAAGAGAGAACTTCCAAAAACCTTTGATAAATGAGGGCCTTCGGCCCTTAACCGATAACACAATGCCCCACTCATTTCTGGATATCGATGATAGCATACATCTTTGCATGTAGGGGCCTTCGGCCCCCCTTTACCCCAAATCTTTTGGTTCAATGGTTGCAAAACCTTTTGGTTCATGGGTATCAAAAACATTTTGATTCAATGGTTGCAAAACCTTTTGGTTCATGGGTATCAAAAACATTTTGATTCAATGGTTGCAAAACCTTTTGGTTCATGGGTATCAAAACCTTTGGATAACATTCTCTCCAGATCTTCAAAAAAAGGAAGATATAAAAATGGATGAACAAAAAAAAATAAAAATTCTAAAATCTTTTGATGATGGGTTGCAAAAACCTTTTTCTAAAAAACAAAGAAGAGAGATTTATCAAAATCTTTGGTTAAATGAGGGCCGGAGGCCCTTAACCGATAACACAATGCCCTACTCATTTCTGGATATCGATGATAGCATACATCTCTGCATGGGGGCCTTCGGCCCCCTCCCTTATCAAAACCTTTTGGTTCATGGGTATCAAAAACCTTTTGGTTCATGGGTATCAAAACCTTTGGTTCATGGGTATCAAAACCTTTTGGTTCATGGGTATCAAAAACCTTTTGGTTCATGGGTATCAAAACCATTCTCTCAAAAAGAAGATATAAAAATGGATGATCAAATAAAAATTCAAAAACCCTTGGTTCATGGGTTGTAAAAACATTTTTATAAAAATAAAAGAGAGATTTTTCGAAACCCCATATAAATTCCCATTAAAGTATGGGATTATAAGGGAACGACGAGTTCCCTTAGACGAGTTCCCTTACTTTTAATGCAAACCCGTGTGTAGCCCGGTTCGTTTAAATGCATTCTGTAATATTTGGCACTCAGGCATTCATACTTGACAATTATTGACCTATCCTCCCAATTAGGTCTTGTAGTATCGGATTCAAACTCTTGCTCCCAAGTTTGCAACCGTCTGGAAGAAACATTGATTTTCACATTTCGCCACACCCATTTGATATGTGCCCCTACCTCACTCCGCACATATCTGTCGCATACGCCTAGTTGAGTAATTATGCGCCCATGTCCGTCATTCACCCTTGAGATTTTCATCACCCTTGAGATTTTCATCACCCTTGAGATTTTCACCATTGTTGATTACTCATCCTTATTGATTATTCATCCCCTCGCCCTGTCCCCATAGAATTTATTTATACTCAATTCTATCTTTTCAGATAGGTAACCTACTCTTCCCACGCAGGTCTTGAAGTAACGGATTCTTTATCCATAGGAAAGCATACACGCAGTTCGCAAACCGAATGTAGTCATTTTGCCCCATTTGTCCCCATAGAATTTATTAATATTTGCCTCCCCATTTTAATATGTGCCCCATCCACGCACATATCCGTCGCAATCATCCATTCCAACTTATGTTGGTTAGTTTGAGCATCCGAGATGCTTTGAGTCTAAGACCCAAACTGGTAGTCCAGCTTTTTTTTGCGTCCGTAGGGAGATTTGAACCTTGTTTCAACCACATACATCATATGTGGTTGAAATTTATCACCACTGAGACAGATAGACCTGCTCAGGTTGTGATGAAGAACATCCAAAAATCTTAAATATATAAAACAAGTTTTTTGCACTTTTTTGCACTTTTGTACAAATATAACTTAACAAATTTATCTTAACCTGTCGATATTCGAGGAGGGTTTGTAAAAGAAAGACGCAAAAAAAAGACGAAAACCGTCTCTCAATAAAATCAATAAAACTCACAAAGATCAACCAAAGAATCAAACAAAATATTCGACATACACAACTCATCGAACACACGGATTGCAGAGACAATGGGTCCAAATCCTTGATTGCTTTGTTTAAGTGCTCGATAGCTAACTAAATTTTTTTGGTGAGGTAAATAATTTTGGTGGGGACGCGAATAACAGACTTTGCAATCGATATCTTCCTCTATATGACCACAATCCTCAAAATATTCACCGTGCCTTCGACAACAAAATTGGACATTCTGTTCGGCGTCCCAATAGTCTGGGTCAAGTGGTTTATTGCAGCTGTACAAGTGGCATCGCGATTTGTAATGGTAGGCATCAAGCAAACTAATCTCGCAAAGATTTGCATAATCGGAGAGAACCACTAAATTCTTGGGCTTCAACTGATGTATCGCATTGATCTTCTGCAAATGGTCGTCGTCGAGTGGGGACGAATCCTCGTCGTCAAGAATTTCACAGTCAAGAATTTCACAGTCAAGAATTTCACAGTCAAGAATTTCACAGTCAAGAATTTCACAACAAGCTCGTCTCTCACATGGGGTCCATTTTTCACGATCCCACTCGGGATCCCATTCAGGCTTCGGGTCCCAGTCATAAGACCTGGAAAGCTCGCCGTCGCGAGACACAGTGGTGGGCGGAGGAGAGCAAAACTTATTCGCGTGTGCTTGGATCCAATCGTAGCTCTCTTCTTCTTCTAGACTTCGATCATCGGATTGGAGAGAATCGTAATCATACCGGGGGTCCTGTTCCTCTGGACCCGTGTATTCACAGGTTAAACGACTGTTCTCGATGAGGTCTTCTTCTTCGGATTGGAGAGAATCATCTTCCTCTTGCTCGATGCGGTCTTCGGATTGTTCTCTCAGTTTTTCGAGCACATCCCGTTGGATGCGGGCACTCTCTTGCTTGGCGAGTATGTTCCACAAAGCTGCATTCTTCTTGCGTTCTCGTTCTGCTTCTTCTCGAATGCGTCTGTCTTCGGATTCGGGTACTCTAATGCGTTCTTGTTCATTGCGGACTTCGTCCCGTCGTCGCCATATTTGTTCGGCGGTAATTCGGTTGGGTTGCTTAACAAAGTCCGGGCTTGGAACGATGTTCGCTATTGCGGTATTTGCGTGTGCAGTGACACCGTCTCTCCAAACCCCAGTGACATCGTCTTCAATCTCGTATCCACACTCGTCGCAACAGATTCCGTAATCCGTGACCCCGTTGTTAATAATATCGTTATTCGACGACATTTTCTTATTAATAGTAAATTGTTTTGGCGTAAATAAATAGTAATTTTAAAATTATGCTTTATCATTTTTACAAAAAAAGGAGTTCAATTTTATTAATTCAACCAATGCTCCACAAACTTGTGGAGCGAGGATTTATTGCTTAACCAACTCTTGCTTATGCCACAACATAACCAAGATTATACATTGCTCTGCCCGTCGGCACAGCAAACCAACCATAACTCAATACCCCACTCATATGCATTGATTATAATTAATAAAAGCAAAAATACCATTCGAAAATAGTTTTGCGATAATAGACATTGTACATTGCTTAACGAGTCGGCTAAACAAACACTTTGCAGAAAGACCTTTGAATAACTTAAACCTAATAACTTAACAAATACCCATAACTTAATACCCCACCCATAACGCAATACCCCACTCATTTCTCGATATCGAGACCCTACATATATCGAGATGCTTTATGACAACAGTTGTCGCAAAGGACCGGAGGTCCGGGGTTAAGAGTTGGGTAGAGACAACGGTTGCCGCCTAGAGGGGCGCGGGTGCCCAGGACACAGGACATCGGATAAGCGCAGCGGAACAGCCCCTCGACAAATGCAATGGATAAGCGCAGCGGAACAGCCCCTGTGTATAAACCCCTCTCAACAAACCTTTGAACAAACCCTCTCAACAAACCTTTGAACAAACCTTTGAACAAACCCTCTCAACAAACCTTTGAACAAACCCCTCTCAACAAACCTTTGAACAAACCTTTGAACAAATGCAATGGATAAACCCTCTCAACAAACCTTTGAACAAACCCCTCTCAACAAACCTTTGAACAAACCTTTGAACAAACCTTTGAACAAACCTTTGAACAAATGCAATGGATAAACCCTCTCAACAAACCTTTGAACAAACCCCTCTCAACAAACCTTTGAACAAACCTTTGAACAAACCCCTCTCAACAAACCTTTGAACAAACCTTTGAACAAATGCAATGGATAAACCCTCTCAACAAACCTTTGAACAAACCCCTCTCAACAAACCTTTGAACAAACCTTTGAACAAACCTTTGAACAAATGCAATGGATAAACCCCTCTCAACAAACCTTTGAACAAACCTTTGAACAAATGCAATGGATAAACCCTCTCAACAAACCTTTGAACAAACCTTTGTGATGTGCTTATTATGCCATATATAAACAAAGGACAAACAATAAATGATTATTTAGAATCAGGTATAGAACCGGCAGAATATAAAAAAATACTAAAACAAGTAATATCAAATTTGTACAATGCATTTGTACAAACAGGATTTGTACATAAAGATTTACATTTTGGAAATATATTAATTGACGAAAACAATGACCCTATAATAATGGATTTTGATACAAGCGAGTTTAATAAAATACAAGGGTTTTTCTGGGCAGATTTGCAAAGATTATTTGGTAATGTAACCGAAAAAAGCTATCCGTCAAACAATAAAAGTTATATTATATCTGGTATATCCGGAATTCAAATATTATTAAACACAATTATGTTTATTAAATCATCCGACGAATTCTTTCATAAAAATGTAAATGAATTGCTTAGCATTTTAGAAGCATCAAGCGTTAGAATACTAAAAAACCAACCATAGACTTTTGGGGAGGAAAAAATAAAACACGAAAAAAAACATCCAAAGATAATTTTTAACCACGATCCACTTCTAAGTGCCGAGACGCTATCCACTTAGACGCTAATCGCATGAATTCCACGGTCCGCAAATGCTGGTACGATTCGCAACGAAAATGGAATACATCTTTCTCTGCAACAATATGTTCAGACTGGACCCAACACCTTTCCAAATGCATGAGTCCAAATCGAGGCTCCAACAAGGCCCCAATGGCCACATCATCAATGATGTCCCAACGTAAAGAATCACGATTTGAAACCAGATACATGGCAACATCGCAGGACATTAAGAACCCCGCCCCAGAGGCAAAGAAGGTGGGAGAACTACGTTCCGCGCCGCTTCGCTTACCGCTTGACCCCAAACCCCCTCCTTTTAGATTGTGGTCGCCAAATAAAGCTTTACCGATGTAGCCGGCATACAATCCATTTGGCTGATTCAAAGACGACAAAAATCTCTCAAGACCTGCAAAATCGAGGACGGAAGAGAGGTTGGTCCGCCAAACGTAATCATAAGGAGGGATCATACAGCCGTCGGGCTGTAAGCAAAGGGGCGCCCTTAGGGAACTACGTTCCCTTAAAAAGAACGACAAAGCCTCCACGGTTTTATGCAAAATCCCGGGAATAAGACACTCGTCACCCCGCACATAAAGTGTCTTGTTTGCAACGTCGAGTTCAAAGCGATCTTTAAGCGATGGATCCAAAATATCGTTTATAACGTCCCCGATCCATTCTTTATCTGACTTGCACTGGATGAACCACACATCATCACGCGCTCTTTCTCTCCACACCGCCAACATATCATGGTACTCTGGTTTATCAAAAGAGACAATGACGAGGACAAGAACATGCATTTAAATAATTATATATATTATATTTAAATGAGTTTTTTGTACAATAATGTGCCAATTATGCCGGGTGCTTATTTAGTGAATTCTCTTCCTGAAATTAATAATACATTGTATCAATTACCTATTTTTGGATCAGTCTCAAAATTAAGCACTATGGGAAACATAAATGTGGATAATATGTATTACATAATGCCCGGATATAAAATAGAATTATACAGAAATGAAGATTACGATTCACTCAGCCAAACCATAGATAATACAACCGGAACAAAGATTAAGTATGTATTAATTGGAACTTCTGCAGATGATGATTGTGCCAGTATAAAAATGTTTTATAAAAATGTCGAGATTGCGAATAAATATACATATACGGTTTATGGAAATAATGCAGGATCACTAACTACAACCCCAACAACAACACTTACAAGTGGTTCGCATAAATTATTAGATTTACCTTTATTTCCAGGTGCATACATGATAAATGCAGTTGGTGTTGGATGTATGCCAATATTTTTTTCAATAACCGAATTAAGCATATTTTCAGCGTCTGCTGGAGATAGAGAAGATAGTGTTCTTGTAATGCCTGGATACAAAATCATTTTATACTTTAATCTTGATTATAATACCACACAACCTGGTAATCATGTTGCGATCGACAATACTACAGGAACAACCATTATTGTAGGACAATCAAGTTATAGTGGTGTGAATGGATGGGCTTCAAATAACATCTCAAGTTGCAGATTATATTTTAACGGAAATGAAGTTACTCGGGCAAGTACAACAGATATAACAACTTCTTAATAGATTATATATGTTTCATCAAAATATTCGAGTCCCAGGTGTTTATATAATTAACAGTTCTTCAGCAAACGGCCTGCAAGGAGCACCAATTTTTTGCACTATGAGCAACATGAGCATAATTGGAATGAATGACTGTTCCGAAAGAGCGTTGGTATTTCCAAAATATAAGGTAATATTTAATAATGGTGAAGGTGCCATACACACTATAGACAATACAAACGGAACAAAGTGTATTTATACTCAGTATACAAATTCCGCTATGGAAGGCGCATCTAGTTGTCAAGTATATTATGAGAATGTAGAGATTGCTAATGTTTTTTCAGAATCAGGAAACTAATAAAAAAAAACAAATATAAAAATAGCTTTCCAATAAATAACAACGAACCCTTCGATAAATCCACCCTTGATGAACCCCTCAACAAATCCCCCACCCAGTTGCACTTTAATCACCGCCTGCTACGATTTAAACAGGTATAGCAAGAAATGCAGGACAACGGAAGAATGTTTAAAACTCATCGACCCTCTTCTCCAAATCCCTGTCTTCCTTGTCATCTACGGATCCAAAACCACCATCCCCGCCATCCAAATGCAACGACAAAACTACAATCTGGACAAATACACTAAATACATCCAAATTGAGTTGGAAGACCTCTGGGCCTACCAATTCCTCGAAAAAGTCAAAGAGAACCGCGAAACCTACTGGCCTACAAGAGACGAGCGCACCTGCGCGGAATCACACATCATTTGTTGCAACAAATTCGACTTTGTCCAAGAAACCATCTCCATCAATCCGTTCAACACCAGCCACTTTGGCTGGATCGATGCATATCTAGGAGATGGAAAAAACGGCCTCCGCATCTGCGAAAACTACGACAAATTGGTGGTCCCGCGAATCTTGCACCACCTCACCAAAATCAATAATACGAACCAGTTCCATATCCAAGTACTGAACTGCAACGAGAAACAATTCAAAGACCCCCAACACAAGAGAGAATTCTATGAAAGGTACCGCTGGGTCGTATGCGGAGGTTTCTTCGTAACCGCGGTAGATCCAGGCACCAAAATTATGTCGAGACTCAAAGAGATTTTTGTAGAAACCACGATGCAAGGTTTTGGACACGGCGAAGAGATGTTTTACCTGGAAATTCTAGACGAGTTTTACGACGAAATCCACCGGTCCTATGGAGACTATGGACAAATGCTGAATAATTTTCTGAGCCCCACGAAGAACATCGAATATGTGTATCACACGGTGATCCAGAACTTCAAGAACGCGGGATACCAGAGAGAATACGAAGACGCGTGCAAAGCTCTCAAATACTCGGTGGATAATTATTTAATTTCTATGGAACCCGAGATCTATGCGAAACTTATTGTAAAGAAAGAATGAAAAAAAAATCAAATAAAATTGAAATCTTTATAGTTTAAACAATGTTAAACTATAAATCACCGATAAATCACCAATAAATATAACTCTGAATAAAATAAAATGAATCTCTTTGCAAACCTAAACATCTTTGGAAAAAAAAAGGAATCCCCCGTAAATGTTGTGGATACCATACAAAAACTAAAAGAACAAGTAATTATTTTGGACAAACGGAATAAATGCGTCGAACAAAAAACCGCGACACTCATGACCGAAATCAAACAAGTCGCCAAAACAAATCAGCAAAAGGCGTTGCTTCTACTAGATAAAAAGAAAACCTATGATGAAGAGATCCATAAAAACGATTGTTCATGCATCTTATTAGAAAAACAGATTGCGGCGTTAGAAACGAGTGTTATCAATAAACAAGTGACAGACACGCTGCGCGATGGCAATCTATTTGTGAAAAAAATCCAAAAAACCATGAATATCGACAATATCGAAGATTTAATGGATGACATCAAAGAAACCACCGACACGCAAAAAACAATCTCTGAAATCTTTTCGAATCAGGTCCAGGATATATACGAGGACGAAGACTTATTGAACGAATTGAATCAAATTGTGAATGAAGAGGAGCAAAAGCCTCAGCAAAAGCCTCAGCAAAAGCCTCAGCCATCATATCATTTTCCAAATGTTCCTGTAGAGAACCAGTTGGAAGAGGAAGAAGACGAAAAAGAATTAATTCGATTGCAACAATCGTTAAAGGAAACCAAGTAAAGGAAACCAAGGTTTCCTTTTGATCCTTCCTTTTTTTTATCCTTTGTGGTTCCCTACCTTTAAAATAGAGAAAGATTAAAAGGAGGGGTTGTAGGGCGTAAGAGAAGCTTCGCTTCTCTGAATACGAAATAAAATAAACCTATATTTTAATTAATACCATAATGAAAAATCATAAAAAAGAAGACCCCCCTCATCTTTTGGGTCAGGGTACATACGGATGTGTCTATCATCCCGGAATCAATTGCAACCATAAACCATTAAACACAAAATATGTAACAAAAATTCACTCATCGGAAGAGAAAACCATCCAAAACGAAATCGCCATATCAAAAAAGATCCAGACAATTACAAACTACGAATTGTACTTCTCTCCAATACTGGAAAATTGCGACGTCAATTTAGCAAAAGTGGATAAAGAAGAAGTTGAAAAATGCGATTTCGTAAAAAAAGACATCGAAGAGAAAAAACGAATTACTTACATCTCATCCAAAATTCGGTTCATTGAAGGCAAATCACTCATGCAATATGTGGAAAAAAACACCAAATACTCCATCATTTCTTTTCTCTACAAAACACTTTGTGAAAACGTGAAGAAGATGGCCGAAAAAGACATCGTGCATTACGATTTGAAAGAAAACAACATCATTGTTTCAAAAAAAGGCGTTCCAGTTATCATTGATTTTGGCATTTCCATCGATTTTTCAAATCGCCCCAATAAAAGTTTTTTAAAAAACGCGTTTTATGCATTCACCACCAAATACAAACCCTGGTGCATCGAAATCGTATTGATTTGTTACATCGTTGAATACACCCACATCACAAGCGACAAAATCATGGAAATCTTCGATGAGGTAATGGAATACAACAAATTCGCAGAAAAACCCTACTTGAAAGACGATTTCTCTGCTTACCGAGAAAAATTCAAAACCCAAGTATCCAGAAAACCGCAGCAAGAATTATTGGAACACTTACTATCTACCTACAAACGATGGGACCTCTATTCCATCACTATTTTATTAATGCAGATGCTGGAAACCACAAACCAATCCCCCGACAAAACCCACGTAAAACAAATCAAAGAACACTTGGGTTTTTAAACAATTTTAAAGCAAATCCAATTTTATACTTTATGCATGAAAAGTATAAAAATTACACTCATTATAATTTATACATAATATATAATGTCATATAATGGTTATTTAGATAGGAAAAAAGCCCGCAGTTATGCCAATTCAAGCGGACAATGCACGAGTGACATGGTCGTGTCGTCCGCAACGGGCCCAACAGGCCCAACGGGTTTGCGGGGTCAAGATGCTCAAGTCGGCGTATTGAAACAAGGAAACACGGGCCCAAGAGGACCGCAAGGCATATTTGGTCCCACCGGCGGCATTGGCGGAACCGTATTTAATTCAATCATCCCCGGAACCACCGGAATCAATGTAGGAACCTTGGCGAATCCGTTTCAAGCGGGTTATTTTCAAAACGGAAGATTTGGCATTTTAGAAATATCGAACAATGCAATCCTACCTATCGCCGACAACACATACGATATTGGTGCAACAGGGCAAAAATTCAACAATATTTACACGCATCGCCTCTACGTAGATGACCAAACCATTATTGTAACCGACCCCACAACAAATAAAAACATGGAGATGTCGTTTGATGTCACCACGGGTGAAGTGCGTTACACATATACCGACGTATCCAATGTGGTTCATACAATCAAATCCGTGCAAACCTCTCCCGGAAATCCAAACCAAATTGATTCCAAATATTTGCCTTTTTTATCTCTCCGATTTTTGAGCTTGTACGTTCCCGAAACAACCGTGCTGAAAGACCTTTTAACCACTGTTTTCGAAAACGTCCCAGAAACGACCGTCTCTACCGGCGTTCTCTACAACGACCCCGTCGCCACATACACCAGTGGTGGATACACGGTTTCGATCGGCTCGGGAACCATTGACCCAAACGAAGACACCTCCTTCAATGTAACAAATGGTCTAAGAACTTTTCATATCCAACAGACATGGGACGCTCTCGATATCAGCGGCGACAACTTAGTTTATGTCAGCGACGGCGATATTTTGATTTCCACCATTACACCGGAATCCATCGATAGCTACGTGGTTAAATGGATTAAAGTCGCGTTCAGCATGAGTCGAAACGGCGTGATCAACACGCAAAATATCCAGAATGGCGCAGTCACCAATGAGAAAATCGCCCCTTTCGCCATCACGGTGGATAAAATCGCGGAAAATGCAATCACGTCCTCCAAAATTGCAACGGGCGCCATCACTGGCGACAAAATCGCGGACAATGCAATTTCCAATGAACACATTATCAATGGGACCATTACGGGCGACAAACTGGCGGCCAATTCATTCACCGCTGCCAACTTGGTAGTTGGTACATTGACCACCGACAATTTTGCAACCGGGTTCATTACCAGCGATTTGATTCTGGATGGAACCATTACGGCAGACAAAATCGCCACGCAAACCATTGGCGGTGATAATATCCAGGACAATTCCATCAGCGAAGACAAATTGAGTCCAGAAGTACGCAATTTATTGAATGGCGATATCAAGGGCCAAACAGGTGCAACGGGTCCGGCGGGGTTGCAAGGATATGACGGCCAAGACGGTCCAACCGGTCCCACCGGTCCCACAGGAACCACCGGCATCCGAGGAAACACGGGCGAGACAGGCGACACCGGCAACACTGGTAATACCGGCACAACAGGCACAACGGGTCAAACCGGCCAAACCGGTCCAACCGGCGCAACAGGTAATACAGGTTCCACCGGCACCACAGGTCAAACCGGTCAAACTGGATCCACTGGACAAACGGGTGCAACCGGCTCAACCGGCACAACCGGACAAACCGGCCAAACAGGCCAAACAGGCCCAACCGGTCAAACAGGAACAACCGGTGATACAGGCACAACTGGTCAAACAGGCACAACCGGACAAACCGGTCAAACGGGTCCAACCGGACAAACTGGCTCAACAGGATCCACCGGCCAAACCGGCACAACCGGATCAACAGGTGCAACGGGCACAATGGGTAACACAGGAACCACCGGTCAAACAGGTCAAACCGGCACAACAGGTCAAACGGGACAAACTGGTCAAACCGGTCAAACAGGAACAACAGGAACAACCGGTCAAACCGGTCAAACCGGTCCAACCGGTCCAACGGGCACAACAGGAACAACCGGTCAAACAGGCAACACCGGCAACACAGGAACAACCGGCACCACAGGAAACACGGGCGACACGGGTGCCACCGGCAACACCGGCAACACAGGAACAACCGGCTCAACTGGAACAACCGGCTCAACCGGCACAACTGGAACAACGGGTCAAACTGGACCCACAGGACAAACCGGCGAAACCGGACAAACAGGATCCACCGGATCTACAGGATCCACAGGATCAACCGGTCCAACCGGTCAAACCGGCAACACCGGCAACACTGGTTCAACTGGCTCCACAGGTGAAACCGGCCAAACCGGTCAAACTGGAACAACCGGCACAACCGGCCAAACGGGACAAACCGGAACAACTGGTCCAACCGGTCAAACCGGATCCACAGGAGCAACCGGTACAACAGGAACAACGGGAGAGACAGGACAAACAGGAACAACCGGTCAAACAGGTCAAACCGGTGCAACCGGCACAACCGGCACAACCGGCACAACCGGTAATACAGGTAATACTGGAACAACCGGTCCAACCGGCGACACAGGTAATACAGGTGACACCGGCACCACTGGACAAACAGGAACAACCGGATCCACCGGTCCAACCGGTAACACCGGAACAACAGGCTCAACTGGATCAACCGGCTCAACCGGTCAAACCGGCTCAACGGGTCCCACGGGAACAACAGGCACAACTGGAACAACAGGACCCACCGGAACAACGGGAGCAACCGGTACAACAGGAACAACCGGCTCAACTGGATCAACCGGCCAAACAGGCTCAACAGGTCCCACGGGAACAACTGGCTCGACCGGCGAAACAGGAGAAACCGGTTCAACCGGCACAACCGGCCAAACAGGCACAACCGGCGCAACCGGCGAAACCGGAACTACCGGAACTACCGGCCAAACCGGTCAAACCGGCCCAACAGGCCAAACCGGCACAACCGGCACAACCGGACCCACAGGAAAACAAGGCATTGATGGTTCAACAGGCAATACAGGTGAAACCGGCCCGACCGGCACCACAGGCCAAACAGGACAAACCGGTGAAACCGGCGCAACCGGCCCCACGGGCAAACAAGGCATTGATGGTTCAACCGGAAACACGGGTGAAACGGGTCAAACCGGCACCACAGGTACCACCGGTCAAACCGGCACAACCGGCTCAACAGGTGCAACAGGAAGACAAGGCATTGATGGTTCAACCGGCCAAACAGGTAAAACCGGCGAAACCGGATACACAGGCACAACGGGCATGATTGGTGAAAAAGGTATATCTGGTGCCACAGGCCAAACAGGAACAACAGGCGCAACGGGTCAAACAGGTTCAACCGGTCCCACCGGCCCAACGGGCGCAACGGGCGCAACAGGCGCAACCGGTCAAACCGGTCAAACCGGCAATACAGGAAACACAGGCAACACCGGTCGCACAGGTCAAACAGGAACAACCGGCGCAAAAGGAGAAACCGGTGCAACAGGATCCACCGGCTCAACGGGTAATACCGGCCAAACTGGCCAAACCGGCAACACCGGTCAAACCGGCGAAACAGGTAATACAGGTAATACTGGCGCAAAAGGAGACACCGGCAACACCGGACAAACGGGCTCAACCGGTTCAACGGGCGCTCATGGAGACACCGGTTCAACTGGATCCACCGGTCCAACAGGTCCAACCGGCGAAACGGGTCCAACCGGATCCACGGGTTCAACCGGTCAAACTGGGCAAACGGGTTCAACGGGTTCGACAGGTAACACAGGTAATACTGGCCAAACTGGCCAAACGGGTTCAACGGGTTCCACAGGTTCAACGGGTTCAACGGGTGCTTATGGAGACACGGGATCCACCGGTCCAACTGGAACCACAGGTCAAACAGGTCAAACAGGCGCAACCGGTCCAACCGGACAAACCGGCCCAACTGGTCAAACCGGCCAAACAGGCCAAACGGGTCAAACCGGAAATACCGGAAACACCGGCAACACGGGTTTAACCGGCAATACAGGAAACACGGGTTCAACCGGCACAACAGGAAATACGGGTTCAACCGGCACAACAGGAAATACGGGTTCAACAGGCACAACAGGAGATACGGGAACAACCGGACCCACAGGATCAACCGGATCCACCGGAAACACAGGCGACACAGGAAACACGGGTCAAACCGGTCTTACGGGTGCAACTGGTTCAACCGGCACAACCGGCAATACGGGAAACACCGGCCAAACGGGCCAAACGGGTTTAACAGGCCCAACAGGAAATACAGGATCCACAGGAAACACAGGCGCAACGGGTGCAACGGGTCCAACAGGCTCAACGGGTTCAACCGGAAACACGGGTCAAACAGGTCAAACTGGAAACACAGGAAACACGGGCCAAACCGGTCCAACAGGATCAACAGGATCAACCGGCCAAACAGGAAACACGGGCCAAACTGGACAAACAGGATCCACAGGTTCGACGGGTCAAACAGGAACAACCGGTCAAACCGGCGACACAGGTAACACAGGTAATACCGGTCAAACTGGAACAACGGGTCAAACTGGCACAACTGGAGACACAGGCAACACGGGTTCAACTGGAATTACGGGTCAAACCGGTTCAACCGGTTCAACCGGTTCAACAGGACCCACCGGTTCAACAGGAACCACTGGACAAACTGGAACAACCGGTCAAACCGGCCAAACAGGATCAACCGGCTCCACGGGTCCAACTGGTGACACGGGAACAACCGGATCCACCGGTCAAACAGGTCAAACAGGCCAAACGGGTCCAACCGGAGACACGGGTTCAACAGGAAACACAGGCGCAACCGGCGCAACAGGTCCAACTGGAACAACGGGCCAAACCGGCAACACAGGAGACACAGGCACAACCGGCCAAACGGGTTTAACTGGCGCAACAGGACCAACGGGTGCAACTGGATCCACAGGTAATACCGGCAACACAGGTGCAACAGGTCCAACTGGCCAAACCGGTCAAACTGGACAAACCGGCGAAACCGGCAACACAGGAACAACAGGAACCACTGGTCAAACCGGATCAACCGGATCCACTGGAACAACTGGTGAAACCGGCAATACAGGAAATACAGGAACCACCGGTCAAACC
>Ga0247722_10000945_pt1 | contig 16638 bp, 25 predicted proteins | sample MSEWelMarce3H_FC_FD_189094 | JGI IMG/M metagenome (GOLD analysis project Ga0247722, IMG submission 189094) | Subsurface sediment microbial communities from gas well in West Virginia, United States - MSEEL Well Study Marcellus 3H_FC | ecosystem: Environmental > Terrestrial > Deep subsurface >... | reverse complement strand
ATTTAGGTCGAGTAAGCCAGAACTGTAATGAGACCGAGACGGCCGTCACGAATTGAGAATCAAGCTCCATCATCTTGAGTTCAAACATTCGCTTCATGGTCGCTCGCCAGGCAGGGAGATCCTTGTTAGCTTCTACTAGGACTATGTGAGCTCCTCGAGAGAATGCCTTCTTCGACCCTTGGGGTCTAGGTTCTCCTGCAACGAACAGTTGGAACACTTAGAACGGTAATCCTGCAGGTTCTCCTGGTGCGAGAATGCTTTGGATTTCCTGTATTGGAGTCTTTTGTTCTGCAGCTCTAATCAGCTCAACTTCACAGTTGTTCAAGGAGTGCTCGACTACCTGCTTAGTTTCCTGACCGGGCTTGTTGTAAGTTCCGACTTTAGTGCTTAGGTGGCCGGAGATTTTTACTTCGTCTTCCTTCTTTAGGCTGCAAGGTATATCTAACCAAGCTGTCCATAGTCGATTGCGTGGTTCGCCTTTGAAGTCGTAAGTCTCCCAGACCCTAAGTCTTGGATAACCTTCGTTTACTACCTCGGCTACTTTTGCATAGATCATTACTTGTGCCATTTCTGTGTTTTTCCCTTCTAGTGTTCTTTTAAGTTTAAGTTAATTATTAGTTAACTTTAACGCGACATCTACGCCGTCCCGTGACGTCGTGGGTGACACCCCGACTAGTCTTAAACGCCGTCCCGTTTTGCCTTTTTTGACGCCCCGTAGATTATGACTCAAACTACCGTCACAACCCTCGGAGCAATCAATAGTGATCCAGTATCGATTTGTAATTCGGTCGAAGCGATACCCGATTCCGTCATGCTGCGACATTTCAATTTCTCCTAGCTCGACTAGCTTCTGGAGATTGCGTTGAACTTGTCTAACGGAGCACCCGGCTAATTTAGCTAGGCGAGTTTGTGAAGGATAACAACCCTCTTCTGGGTCATCTCCTAAGTGCCATGCCAGAGCCACCATGAGCGCTCTAGACGTGCCAGTGCTACGAGAATGGTGCAAGACCGCTGATAAGGCTTCTAGGCTCATTCTGCGCCTTCCTGGGCTATAATTAGATAACCCATCGTGGTTGGGTGACGCTTTCGCGTCGGGCTAGAAGTTTTCTGTGGCTTCTAGCCCTTTCCAATTTACTTGGCCTTTAGCGAATCTGCGAGAGATTTGATTGCTTCGAGAACATCGTTATCAACTTGTGACTTCTGTGCCGTGCTGTAGATAACCCTTAGAGTTTCAAGATCGTTATTGGCTGCAGCTTCCGAAGCCTCCTCGATGTAGTTCCGGGAGTCCCTGGTTGCCTTGATCATCTCTTCACGACTAGGGCGGTTCTTAGAAGTCGATAAGCCTAGAGTTGCAAGTCCTCGACCGATGGCCGAAGTCGAACAGTTCTCCAGGAACGAAGAACGATTGATGTTGCTCGATCCTCGAGTCTCATGTGCCCAATCCACCGAAGCGGGTCTGGCGTCTTCTCGATCTGTAAACACCGAAGCCTGGACTACAACCTCGGTCTCATTGATTAGTTTGATTTCTGTTATGATACGGCCCTGGGGAAAAGTTTTCCAAAACTTCTGAATACGTTCTGAAACTGGCTCGTAATTGCTTAGGTCGAAACCCATGTTTTCCTCCTATTTGAATGTGATGAATGGCTTGCCGTTACGGGCTTGTAAAGCGATAACCTTTTCACCTTGAAACAGACCATACTTAGTCCCGTTCATGAATGCAAGCACCGCGGACTTGTGTGCCTTGAATTGTTTATCCCATTGGTCGAACTCAAGCTTCGCCTGGAGAAGATTTGACCACATAGATCCAAGTTCTATTTCGCCTTCCTCGATACCCTCGGATAGTTCCCTAACAGTTTCATAGGTAGACTCACTTCCGTCGTAATCTGGAGCTGTCTTGGAGTCTAGGAAGCCGTAGAACGCCTGTAGGCGGGTTTTCATGGTCTCAATAAGGGAATCATCCCGAACGACCTCAAACTCCTTCCAATCGCCTCCTGCGACCGCTACGACCATAGCCGAGTCCAGACCTAGAACCCAGAGGTAATGTTGAACTTGAAGGTTATAGTGTTCTGGAAGCTCATCCCAATATTGCCTAGTGAACTTGATCTCGAGGACGGATAGCTTGCCGTTCTTCCATTCAATTATGCCGTCTACGTTGGCTACGGCTCGAGGGTCTTCTAGGCTTGCCCAAGTTCCGGTCTCATGGACGGTTAGCCAATCTGAATTAGCTTCTTGGAATAGCTGCCTAATGACTGGCTCGAATGCCGTGCCTAGTTTCATTGGCATAGAGGGCTCGATGTTTGAATCGATTAGCCCAGTCTTTTCACAGTAAAGTGTGTAGGCAGACTTCCAGGGGTTTAGATCCATTACGGAAGCGATGTCAGAACCGCCGATACCCTTCCGGGCTTCGTGCCATTCTTTAGAGCCATGCTCAAACGTGCCTAAGAACCTTCCAGCTCTTAGGGCTTCGATTTTCTGTGTTATCTCCATGACCGCTATCTTAGTAAGCGGTTAGGACATTACTTGTTAGGGACGTTCTTGATTGCTAAAGCTGATCCACCGACGGTTAGAAGAGCTGCAACGACATCGAGGATTGGAAGAGCTAGGTCTTCGCTTAGAAGTCCGAGGATTACTAGAAGGGGAACTACCGAAGCAATAACTCCGTAGATCCATTTGCGAGTTTCTGGTTTGTAATTGAACATTATTGCCTTTCGATTATGGGAGTCGTGACCAAGTTTGAGAACCAACTATGCCATCGACTTTGATTGCTTGAGACTTCTGGAACTTGCGAACGGCCTTTTCGGTTATAGATCCAAAGATACCATCCACCTTTAGACCTCCAAGAACTGTCTGTAAATAACGAACGTTATCCCCAGTAGATCCAATTCTTAGCCACTTACCAAGTTTAGGCTTGCTTTTAGAGACCGACGGAACCGACGGAACCGACGGCTTACCGGAAGCCCGCTTGTTGCATTCACTAACGATGTAGTCAAGCTGTGACATTAGGAATGGTCCGGGGCAAGCTGTGGCCTTGTATTGAGAGTGCCAGGCAATAAAGAACCCGGACTGGATTCTAGCCTTGTCATTTAGAGCGAAGCCTTGACCAGCTCTTGGGGACTGGCTTGCGTGGTAAACAATTACGTCAATAAGTGCGTCAAGTGCAGCACTAGATACTGGCCAGTCTCCTCCGACGGAAGAGTTATCAATCTCGAAGGTTACAGCGTTAGGGTCTGGCTCTCCAGCGGTTGAATAAGGTCTGCGATCTGGATGGACTATTCCAGTAACCGCTCCAGAATTAGCGATGTGATAAGTCGGATGAGAGTTCCGAGCATTGGTGTTAGCAACATAAGCAAGGCCATTAGTTCCGGCTACGTGGTGAATGACTACGCCGTTTATTTTCCTGCCAGCTCGAGATCCACCAAAGCCGTTATCAATTACTGCAGATACTTTGGGATACCAGTCAGTCATTATTTTCCAATCGAGTTTATTAGCAAGCCAATCAAAGCTACAACCGAAGCGGTTAGCCCGGTGTAAGCAATCTTCTCTACCCAAGCAAGTCTAGCTAAAGTTAGCTCTACTTCTCGAATGCGGTCTGGCACGTCGTCCAGGTGATCTAGCTTCTCAAGAACCTTGATAAGAATGTCCCCGTGCTCGAGCTGCTTTTTGTAGATGTCCCCTTGAGTAATGCGAACCGAGCTTGTTTTCTCCTCGGCCATTTTACAACGAAGCTATTTCGTCTTCTGTTAGACCTAGTGCAGCTAACTTAGCAAGTGCAGACTCTCGAGATTTGACTTTATCTTCTTCTGCTTTGTTCTGTTCTTTAGCTTGCTTAGCAGCTACCTTGATAAATTCTAATTCTTCTTCTGATAAGGGTGCTATTGATTCCTCGCCAGTTAGAGCGTTTACAGTTAGTCCAGTTTTTTCAGTCAATTAGTTTTTCCTGTATCCATAGATTGAAATTTCTCCTGTGATTGTTCCTGCGGTTGTGGAGAATCTAAAGCCTTCGTAACTTGTGCTGTTAGCCAATCGAGCCTTCTGTATAGTGCTGTCATTGTTTCCAAAACCGCTCGCGCCGTTCATCTGGTCTATGTAACCAAAGGTGTTTTGAGTTTTGAATGGGCTAAGCAGTTGAATAGAAAGGCTTTGGCTCTGTCCAACTCCGACAGAAATTGCTGGAGCGGTTGCGGCGGTGTTGGTTGCAGTTCCTGTAAACGATGTAACTCCAGCTTGATATTGTCTATAGCTCTGGAATCCCCAGTTAGACGCGGCAGGAGTTCCTCCGTTGACCAACGTCCAGGTGCTATCGCTGCTAGATGTATTTTGTGTATGAAACATGTGAATCAAGTAGTTGTCATAAGTAGATGAAAAAACGTTGTTTATGGTGATAGAAGTTTGGCCAGTATACGTTGAAGTATGAACCAAGCTAATTCCAGTTGGAGTAGTTAGTGCTACCCAGGCTGAACCGTTGTAATACTGATGAGCGTTTACATCTTCTAGCCAGGTAATCATTCCTTCAAGTGGAACGGTAAGAGCTGCGGATCTAGCTGCAGCGTTAGAGAAAACCATTACCGATTGATTCATTAAATTGTCGTTAATTTCGGACGCTTGCAGAACGCTTCCGTTTGTAAATACTTTGTAAGCCACTAGGCTTCCTTCCATAGTTCGAGGGTTGTGAACCAATTATCTACATCTATGCGATGAGAGACCTTGATTATAGTGTAGTATCCCACGATGTCGAGCTGACTATTAGTATAGCTGACACCTACCGTCATTCCCGGTGTAAACACAGCGGCTTGTGTCAGGCTTCCTAGCCTATCTTTAGCCGGAGTAACCACTTGGTTTACTTGGTTAGCTGATCGATGGGTGAATACGCGATCTGCCCAGTTGTTTAGTTGAGCTTCGGTTGTGGTGTTGATTGCTAAGTCAATAGCTGCTTCGCCGTATAGATCTATAGAGTCTTGGTCTTTACGAACTACGAAGGTTAAAGGATCGGAAGTCAAAGAAACCGTTAGAGAGTTATAAACCGCGTCCGCGTCCGAGAAGACATTTATCTCGCTCATGCATAAGTGGTAATCGTCTCCGTGATTGTTTCCAATTATGTAAGTCTCCGGTGTTGGAGTTTGAACTCCGGTGCGATGAATAACGACCAGTTCTTCGGTGTCTTGGTCTAGCCAAACTAAACCATTTCCAACTGTAAGAGCGTCATTGACTATCGAGCTGACTAGAACGTTAGTTTCATCTTGGACTGGCATTACACCGCCGACGTGATAAGACGCCGGGGATAGACCCAAGCCGCTAAAGATACCAATAAGTTCCCAAGTTTCGTCTACGTGAATGTGAGTTCCAAAGGATGTAGTATCCCAAACTGCAAAGCGAGAGTTTACTAATGACTTGTAAGCGTCAAAGGCTGTAATTTGAATTAGGTTTAGTCCGTCTGGATAGTAAGTGACGTCGATTGTGTCGATGTATCCCTGGAAGACAACACGGTCAAGCTGATCGCTTTCAAGTCGAACTCGAATCTTAGTAGAAGCTCGAATGTTTTTGTTATTAGTCGGGTCAAGTTCAAAGCTTTGAAGAGTAAGGTTCGCTGTTCCTGGAGATGGCTGGAAGTTAATTGAATCCTGTAGAGATCCACCGATAGAGACATTTGCACTTGCTACGGAGCATGATACTTCTTGCCACTTTAGACCGGAGCTAGGAGCCAGAACGTCGTTGCCTCCAAGCAAAGATACTCCAATAACAAACTCTCCAAACCCTCCAAGAACGTCTGTGCCATCGAGGACGCTAATACCAAGGATGAATGAGCTGCTATCTTCATCTGGAACTAGGAACTCGACTTTTAGGTTCTGATCAATTTGGAAGTTAGGAATCATTTGAGTTAGTTAGCTCGAATCAGGTTAGTCCCGGTAGCGCGGTTAGCTCTGTTAATTGCGTCCGCTATCTCTTGAGCTGTTGCGTTTGTCCTTACGCTTATGTTGTTGTTTATGGTTGGTTGGAATGCGTCTCCAAAGAGTCCGCCTCCCTGTTGGAATCCAGAACCTGCGTAGATTCTGGACTGTTGAGCAAGTGCCTCACCCTGCATGAATCCACCTGCAGCGGCTCCTGCTCCTGCAACTCCTAAAGTTCCCACAGTTCCAGCTCCGACGGCTGTGCTCACCCCTGCGATTGCAGCCAGTCCTGCTGCTGCTTTGAATGTGTTTACTGCTGCGGTTGCAGCGTTCCAAGCTGCGGTAACTGTTCCGATTGCTATAACCATTGGAACTAGCCAGTCTGAATTGTCATCTACCCAGCGAACTAACTCGACTCCTTGCTTGATGATTTCAACTAAGCCATCCACAATCTCCTGGAGTTTAGCTTCGCCTTCTGGAGTAGCTAACCAAGTAGAGAAGTCTTGAAGAATTGGAAGCAAGGCCATACCGACTTGTTCTTGAATCTCACCGAATACAATGTTCAATCTTGCGTATGGATCTAAGTCTGCAGCCGCTTCTGCAGCGCCTTTGAATGTTCGCTCCAGCTCGCTCATTGGATCTTCGACGCCGTTTAGAGATGGAACCAATTTGTTTAGAGCTGTGTCTGAACCCTCGAGGGATTTGGCCATAGCTTGCGTTACTGTGTCTAGGTCTTTACCAGTTGCAGCGGAAGTATCCAGGGCTATTTGAAGAAGTCTGTTTGATTCGGTAACGGAGTTAGTCGAGATGAAGAGCTTCTGGAATGCAGGACGTAGTAGATCATCCGCCACAGCAGACTGGAGTTGCATTTTCTTTATGGAATCTTCTGCCTGTTTGACAGTTGCTTCCGTTGCCTTGCCTGTGTTCATCATGGCAATCGATAGAAGTTCTTGAGACTTCACGTCCTCGATGGCAGCCTTTGAGGCTTGCTCGAGTTCGTTCCTTAGGAAGTTGAGAGAGAATCCAACACCAATAGCTCCAAGAGCCTTATTGAAACCGGAAGAGATACCAGCTGCGGTCTTGTTTAGACCCTGGAGACTTCCTTCCGCGCCTTTAGTTGCTGCGGTAAGTTTTTTGAACTCTCCTAGAATCTCTACGTTTAGAGCTAAAGTTCCGGCCATGTTAATCCCTTTGTAAAGTCTTCATGAATGCTAGATACTCATTCAACTTGAGAGCTTTGTATTCTGACGGACTCATGTTGAAGACCCGGCAGAACTCCGCCATTCGTTTAGCGGATAGCTCCTTTATTCTTTTTTTTCTTCGTCACCCTTGATCATCTCAAGTGCTTGTTTCAAGCTAATCTTCTTGGCGTCTTCCATCTTGTAATTTGGGTTTTCCCTTTTGAGAACTACCCAAACAAAGGCGGATAGGGCTTTGCCTTTAGGCTTGCCGTCTTGGAATGCCTGGTCGATACTCGAGTTAGTCAAGTTCTCGATTACTTCTACTTCTTCTAGAGTTAGACTCTCGAAATCAAATTTGTTCATTCTGTGTCTCCTATGGTTTGCGGTTTGAATACTTTTGGAACAGCTTTTCTATGCTATCAAAGAACAATCCGTAAACTTGTGATCTTGTTCTTGTCAAAGCGTTTGTAAAGAATGGTCTAGGTCTAATGTTCTTAGCCTGAAGGTTCTTCTTGTCATAATTCCAACCGAAATGAATCGGGTTAGCGTAGGGAACTCTTGTGTTGTTTCCTGCACTAACTACAACTTTTCTAGCTATCTTTTTAGCTTTGATAGTTGCCCGGAGTGATCCAGTCCTGACCGGAACTAAGGATCGCGCCTGATTGGCTACAATCTCTCCAGCTTCTTGGGAAGCCTCGCCTATTTCAGCTGACGGAACCCCAATAGCCCTAAGAGCTCGTATGGCCTCATTGAGACCAGCGACCTTAATTCCATCGGCCATGATTAGGCTGCTGTTACGATCTCTACTCCGAAGTATTTGTTGGTAGCTGGATCGTGAGGAGTGTTCTTCACGCGAAGAGTCACGGAGAACGTAGCTGTCTCGTTGCTGTTTAGGCTTAGAGGTGGAAGCTCGTTGAATACTGCAACACCTTCGTAGTGAGGAGTGTCAGCGGTTGGAGTAGAGTTTCCGTTAGGAGCAATTACGAATGCAACCTCGGTGCCGTAGTTGTCCCATAGAACGCGGTATAGGCTTGTGTCTTCGCCAGATGTAATTCCGTCTAGCTGTAGTGCCCATTCTCCCCCTACGCGAACTTCGCAAAAAGTCTGAATATCGCCAGGTGCGTCACCCAGAGTTAGCTCGACCATGTTAGCGTCGCACGCGTAATCGGTGGCTCCGATTTTGAAAATAATGTTTTGTGCTTTGATTCTTGTTGAAGCGGCCATGAGGCTACCTTTCTAAAGTGTGATGTCTAGCTGGACGAACATGTTCGCTGCTAGATACTCGGCGTTATTTGTTTGTAGATTGTAAGGCTGGTTTACCGAAGTTATCCGAACGTATTTCAAAGGTTCGATAGCGTTAAGAACATCCTCGATGAGCTGGTCTAGGTTTTCCGTTGCCTTCTTGTTAGTTGCGGTAGAAGCTACCATAACTACTTCAAGTCCTAAACTCCATTCGCCGAACTGTGCTGTTTGCAAGTAAGGCTGCGCGGAATTTATGATAACTATTGGAGGGGTTATTCGCTCCGGAATGTATTCCAAAACGTTCAACCCTGCGTCCGCTAGTTCGAGTTTGAACTCGACTTTAGACGCGTTGATTTCGCTCATACTGCATAGCCTACGTATCTTTGAAGCAACGGGTAAACCGCGTTCATTGGATCCTTGGCTACGCGAATAGGGGCTCCATCGAAGCTAGCAAATTGAGCAACTCCGTTAGGAGCGGAACGACGGTGGAAGAGCTCCGAGGCTGTTATTAGGACAGCCTGATCGTGCAACGATACCGGAACGGTAGTTACTGCACCAATAAACTTAGTCACTAAAGCATGCCCGGCGGTAAGACATTCCTGGGGGAATACAGTCTCATCCGTCCCGACGTAAGCCTGGAACTCTTCCAACGTCACAGCCATTTATAGACCTATTACGCTACGGTGTCTAGTGAAACGATTGCACCTGGACGCTGAACTGCAACGGCCATGTAACCGTAAACAGAAACTGAGTCTTCCAATGTGGTCACGTCACCCTGGGATAGACGAACTGGTGAACCAGCAGACTCCCATGAAGTAACTGCAGCGGAGTTAGCTAGGAAACAGTAAACATCGTTTAGCTGTGGATCTACAATGATCGGAAGACCGAACAATGAGCCAGACAATCCTGGGATGTTTGCGTTGCCTACCATGTTGAAGTTGTCTCCAGTAGTTGCGAAGTTCAATCTTCCATCGGTTGCGCCGATTGAAACTAGGTTAACGTAAGCGGTTACACCAGCGACGATAACGTTTGGACGTAGTCCAGTAGCCTCGAAGATGTAAGCGGAACCTTCTGCAATACCCTTAGCGACTGTAGACGCGTTGGTGTTTGCTTGGAAGGTCTTACCAGCAAAGTTAAGAGCTGAAATTGCGTCCACTACTACCTTGTTGCTTGCGTTAGCATAAGCAATAGTTAGACCCTGGAATACCTGGTCTAGAGTGTTGATTGTTGCGCGCTCTACGTATTGACGTGAGAAGGATGTGTATCCACCGTAGGTCTTTACGTCTGCAGACATAACTTCAAAGCTCAAGTTACCGAAGGATAGTGCTTCGTTCTCTGGGCTTTGCTCTCCAACTGCAAGAGTGTTGCTGTCAATCTGAATGTATTCAACTGCTAGTCCGCTTGTTGGTAGTGCTCCACGGGTGAACGCTGACAACGTAGGACGGTTATTGTTGATTAGAGTGTCCAGGTATCCAACGAATGGAGGAAGGACGGCTGCGTCTGCGGAAGTTGAAGCTGCGCGGGCTAGAGCCTTTGCGTCTTCGTCTCCAACTAGAAGACCCTTTGCAAACTCGCCCTGTGAGCGGAATTTGTGTGTTGTTGGTGCTGCGATTTCGACGGCCTGACCTGCTTCAATAACTCGGCGCAATTCTGCAACCTCGTCCTGAACGGTGCGAACGTCAAGTTCAATGTTTTCCATTGTTTCACTTTCTGTTTCATTAGGAGTCTCTGCAACTTCTTCAACCTCTTCGGCTTCGGATTCGCTACGGACTTCGGTTATTTTTGCGCCTTCAAAGGCTGGGAAGGGAACTACTGAAACCTCTTTGAGATCCACTAGCTCTCTAACTATCGTTTGACCTTCCTTCCGGTCTTTGACCGGGAAGAATCCAACCGAGAATCGATTTAGGACGTCGTCCTGTAGTAATGTGTAAACTTCGTTTCCGCGTGGAGTATCGCTGATCTTGGCAACAATTTCATAGCCTTCTGGAGTGTCTCGGCCTTCGGTAACTTTACCGATTGGCTCTTCGTGACCATAGAACAACTTGACGTCATCCACGCTCTCGATGGCTCCAGCTTCAAAGCGCTCTTTTAGGTTTCCGGTTAGTTCAATTTCTTGACCATATGGAACTGCGAGACCGACGATAGTTCTTTCCTCGGCGTCCACTAAACGAGCCTGAAACTCGCGTGTAATCATTTCAGACATCTAGTCCTTCTTTCGTTCTGACCTCTTCGGCGGTTAGGATACCTGCGGCGATTGCGGTCTGGTAGTAGTTGTAACGTGCTGCGACATCTGCCTTGAATAGGTGCTCGAAGTCGAACTCGACTCGATTGCCTCTAGGTAGACAGTTGCTAAGTGCGTCTGTGATTGCGTCTGTGTAAGCCATAAGAGTATGACGGTAGAAGACTTGGTTCTCATCCTGCAAGTTTGAGTATGTATCGCTAGATCCAGGAATTGAAGTTAGAAGCAATCTTGCCGGGATACCAAACAGCCTGGCGATTGCCTGTGTCTGCTGATCTTGAACTTCGGTGAATAGTGCGTCTCTAGGAGAGAGTGCAATCTGCTGGTAATCGAAACCATTAGCTAGAACTGCAACTTGACGGTTTTGTTGCTTGTTGTGCCAGTTGTTAGTTACTTCATCGGCCTCGGCCTTGTTTAGCATTTGGTTGGTCTTTAGAACTCCAGTTGGAACTCCTGCGGAAGTAAACCAGTTTAGAGCGTAGTCTCTTAGATCGATGGCTGCAGCTATGTCCTTGAAGCATGAAGCAATTGGGGAGATACCAACTAGCTGACCTGCCTGGCTAAAGATTCTTAGGTGCTCGATTTCTCGTTTTGTGTATCGAGTTCCCATGTAGTCGTAAACCACAGTGGAGTAGTCTACTGCGCCGTTATTCATTTGAGGCCATGAAGGGCTAACCGCTGCAGCCGGGAGAATGGTTAGGTTGTTTACCTGGCCGTTAGAAGAGTATTGCTTCAACCAGTAAGCGTTACCTTGGAGCGCTAGATCTAGAACGGTTTGGAATAGGAAGTCTTTGCGGTTCTGATCTAGTGAAGGGTTGTTTACTAGAACTGGGTTTTCAATCTTTAGTTCGATACCAGTTGCGAATCGATAAGTGTTTATGGTCATCTTGCTAATCGGAGTTCCGATGATTTGGATGGCGCGGTAAACAGCGGTAAGGCTAAGAGCCGAGTTAGGTGTAACTACGCTCGGATGTCTGGTCGGGATTGTTGGCTGTGCAGCGCGAACTTCTGGTTTGCGACCTAAGAGCCTATCAAGAATAGATGCCATTTGGAGTCAAGGATACCACATACCACTGACTAGAACACTCCTATTGTTGCGTGTGGTGCGCGTGATGAAACATACAACGCGAATACAGTTGCCATTACTGCGTCGATGTCTCCGAGTGATTCTTTACGACTAATGAACCAACTCTCTCCGGAGTATTTAGCAACCCCGTTAGGCATTTGAGCGACCAGGAGGGGATCGCTGTTATGCCTAACGAGGCCAGTGCTAAACATAGCAAAGACAGTCGAGCACGCTGACGAGACTTCTTTAGCCCATAGTGTCCAGACCGGAATGCCAGAGTTTTTGAGTCTCTTAGCAAGTCCAGGTAGCTGGCGATCATCCAACGCTATCGCTCGCGGGCTGTGTTTACTATAAAGCGATGTTAGCTCATTGAAGAGTTGTTGTTCGGTAGGACTAACCAAAGACATGACTAATTCTGTTTCGTGGACGTCTTCGATGTCGTTGGCATAGGCTATCGTTCCGTGTCCCCAGTTCGTAGTGATGTCTACTGCGAAGACTCCTCCGGTTAGATTGGTAACTCCTCGACCAGTTGCAGCTCGGAAGATGTCTCCCGGCAACCATGAGTTTGTAGATCCAGCGATGAATTGATTTAGTCGGTATCTTCTAGCTTCGTGTTCCGGGATTGTTTTCAAGTCCGAGATAACTTGTTCGATTGGAATGCGACCTGCAGCAACCGATGGATTAGCTTGCATGATTGCCTTCGGGTCATCTACCTTAGCGTTCACGGCAGCTTCCCAAAGGAAGAAGCCAAAACGTTCTAGATCCGCTGCACCATTAGAAGCTGCCTTGCCTGACTTGTATAGATCTATCAAGGTCTTAGAATTGTGATCTCCTGCTGTGGTAATGCCAACCACGATTCCATCTTTTCTAGAGGTCGTGCCTTGGATAGCTGCACCCCACATTTTTTCTTTCGCTATGTGCAGCTCATCGAACAAAACAAAACTGGCCGGGATTCCTTGGATGGCTTCTTCTTTAGCCGCTTTGACGTCGTAGCGTCCTCCTCCATCCGCGGTCATAATTCCTCGGGTTTCCGTTGCTCGCTTGAATCGCTTCTTTAGAAACGGGTTGCTATTGATGACATAGAGAACACGGTTGTAAACAATATTTGCCTGATCCGTGCTCGAGGCTAGTGAAATACATTGTGGGCCAACTTCGTGCATTAGCAAACCGTAGAGTCCAAGGATTGCTGCAATAAGTGACTTACCGTTTTGTCTTCCCATGCTAATTACTACCTGGCGATACCGGAGTCTGTTTGGGTAGGTTGGGTGGTCTGCCGGATAGCGTTCAAGGATTGCTCGAAGCAACCACTTCTGCCACTCGTCTAACTCGAGGCCGTCTGGACTCTCCGGGCTACTCCACGCGATCTTTGCGAACTCGATGAGCTTATCCCCGTCGGTTATGAAGTCTTCCGATAGAGGAGGCGTGAAAGTAGTCGGGAGCTGGAGCATTAGCGAGTGAGTAACTTCTCCAGTGGGTCAATCTCTGCGGAAGAGGCACCGAGAGATCGTTGAAGCTCGAGAACGGTCTTGCGAAGTTCTGCAGCCGTGCTGGTATTGGCTTGCTGGTCAAAGGACTGCGCCAGACGTAAGCATAAACCCGATAACACTTTTTGTTCGAGATTAAGTTCCAGCGTTTCAAGCCAGTTCTGAATTGATTCAGTAATCATTAGTTGCAACCTTCCGGATAATTTGACTGTTCCGCGAAAATTCGTGGAGAAGCGTGGGGTGAAACAGCATACGCAGAAAAAACCGGGTAGCTCATTTCAGTCCTAACTTCCTAAGTAGTGCATTCTTCCAATGACTCCTCCATAGCATTCGATAAGTAAACAGCCTATGCCGTAGCCCTAGATACGCCCGTCTATGCGCACGCTTCGACTTTATAGGTCTCATCCACAATGGCAGCAAGCTATTGATGACCAGGAGTAGCCTATGCCATACCCCTTTATGCCCCCCCTTAGAATCTTGGGTTTCTCCAGGTGATCCGTTGGAGGACCCGGTCTTGCTTTCGTCCATTACAGGATCTGCATAGCGATTGTAAGTTGTTGATGTCATGATTGGGTTCCCCGTTGCCGGGTGGAACGATGTGGTCGATTGTCCAGTCTTCATTTATTAGCTCCTTCGCACACGAGACACAGATCGGTTCCAAAACAGTCTTCGCATACGCCCTTGCATTCCTCCACGCTGTCGTGTCGTGCCAGTCTGCCATCTGCTATTCCTCTCAAGTGTTCGATGTCCTGTGTTTCCCATTTGTTTACTTCTTCGATTATTTCGTCGAATGTTAGAATGTCTCCTAAATCATGGTGAGCATTTAGAAACTCTAAAAGCTGCTTCCTTCCCCATGCGACTCCAGCCTCGAAGCCTTTGGTGTATCGTGTCTTCATTCTTCCTCCTTATCACTAACGATTACGGTGATTCCTTTGGTGTTTGTGTTTACTGCACAATTCGGGCAAACGTAATGGTCTTTGAGGTCGTATACCTGGTTGCAGTATAGGCATTCGCTAGTCACTTAGTTTCCTCGATGATCCTAACGATTCTCTCCAGGTGATTCACATCCACGTTGGTCGAGATAGTTCCATCGCTCACGATGTTCTTTACTATTTCATCCTTTAGGTGTTTGTAAGCTCCTGCCCACCCTTTGTTGTATTGCTCCATCTCTCTAGTTACGAGCATGGTCTTGAAGTTGTCCATTAGGTTGTCATAGTTAGGAACTAACTTCTTGATGTTCTCGATTGCTTCGCTCGAGAGTCTTTCGCGTTCTTCGTTATCCATGAGTCTTTATGATCCTTACTGCTAGCGTGGTTAGTAATTGCGCCAGTTCTGGAACTGACATGGCTCTTAGGAATAGCGATCCGAGTGCCGGGCGAATCTCCTCGAAGTCTGCACTCCATACCAGGTTGTCATCGAGCAATAACTTCATCGCTTCAAACATGATGGCGTTGCGTTCTTCGTCTGTTATCTTTCCGGCCATTAGTCCGACCAGTCTGCAATCAAGTAGAGAGCTCCAACGAAGATGGCACCGATTAGCGGCCACGCGTCTTGAGTCTCGTAGGAGATGTAACCCATAGCGAATGTAAACGCTAGAGCCATGAATCCTTCTAGTAGGTATTTCATGTGTTTCCTTTCTGTGTTGTGGTTGCCAGCCCTAATACCCTTACTGGCTCACCTCAAGCGGCTGGGTTACTCTGGTATCAGCTCGACTTGCTGTGCTGTCCTTATTTTATTGTCGGTTCCGTCGGTTCCGTCGGTTTATTTATGAGTCGTTATCAAATTGTTATGATCGCCTAGCTGTGAGAATTGTCTCGCCTTTTAGGCTGAATCCACAGTCCTGGCAGAGATACCGTTGATACTTACCTAGCTGTGTGTATCTATACCCGTACTTAATTAGGTTCTCGCTGGCACAGTTTCGGCAACTAAGCTGCTCTCCTCCTGCAACCCCTAGATGTGGATGGTTTCTTATCCAGGGTAACAAGATGTAGTAAAGGTCGATTAGAAGATTGACGTCCTGGATCTGGTATTCCTTCATCATCTTCCAGGCTTTGGGTATTCCGGCCATACAGTCAAGCCATAACTGGAATCCCGAGTGTTGAACTTTAGCTCCGACGCCTAGCTTCTGGGCTACGTAATCGAGCTTGTTAGATGGGAACTTGAATTGCGACTTTACCGTTCGCATTAGATCTAGTTCAATCCAGGGGCTAGGTGGTAGATAGCCGTTTTCGATGAACTCTCGTTTTATGTGTTTAGAGTCGAATGCTGCAGAGTTCCATCCGATAAGAACATCGGCCTCATCCATGATTCGATGGAGTTCGTCAAGCATGGCTTTTTTACCATGATGATGAACTGACTTGAAGATTACTTTGTCACTTCCAAGCCATCGAGCTCCCCAGCAGATTACTTCTGTGGATCGCTCTATCTGTGTGATTGCTATGTTCTGATCCCAGAGTCCCCATACGTGCGCTAGGTTCGGCGAAGTCTCTAGATCGAGGAATAGTATTTTCATACTCTAAACGTAGCCTTTACGCTTTCGGTCGAGTTCCGACACGCCAGCCGTTATGGAATCGTTATCGAAGGGAATTACCGTGACTAGAACACCTGATTCATGAGTATCTGCATAAGTCTTTCGGACTGTTAGATCCACGACTAAGTTGTCGTTCTTGATTACCCCGGCAGATTCCAGAGAGTCCAGAACTCCTCGAGTTAGTTTGTCGATGTCATAAGTTCCCGTTGCATACTGCCTGGTTACTGATTTAGGTCGAGTAAGCCAGAACTGTAATGAGACCGAGACGGCCGTCACGAATTGAGAATCAAGCTCCATCATCTTGAGTTCAAACATTCGCTTCATGGTCGCTCGCCAGGCAGGGAGATCCTTGTTGGCTTCTACTAGGACTATGTGAGCTCCTCGAGAGAATGCCTTCTTCGACCCTTGAGGTCTAGGTTCTCCTGCAACGAACAGTTGGAACATTTAGAACGGTAATCCTGCAGGTTCTCCTGGTGCGAGAATGCTTTGGATCTCCTGTATTGGAGTCTTTTGTTCTGCAGCCCTAATGAGCTCGACTTCACAGTTGTTCAAGGAGTGCTCGACTACCTGCTTAGTTTCCTGACCGGGCTTGTTGTAAGTCCCGACCTTCGTGCTTAGGTGGCCGTGAATCTTCACTTCGTCTTCCTTCTTCAAGCTAGTTGGTATGTCTAGCCATGCTGTCCAGAGTCGATTGCGTGGTTCGCCCTTGAAGTCGTAAGTCTCCCAGACCCTAAGTCTTGGATAACCTTCGTTTACTACCTCGGCTACTTTTGCATAGATTGTGACTTGTGCCATTTCTGTGTTTTTCCCTTCTAGTGTTCTTTTAAGTTTAAGTTAATTATTAGTTAACTTTAACGCGACATCTACGCCGTCCCGTGACGTCGTGGGTGACACCCCGACTAGTCTTAAACGCCGTCCCGTTTTGCCTTTTTTGACTCCCCGTAGATTATGACTCAAACTACCGTCACAACCCTCGGAGCAATCAATAGTGATCCAGTATCGATTTGTAAT
>Ga0247722_10000944_pt1 | contig 16639 bp, 12 predicted proteins | sample MSEWelMarce3H_FC_FD_189094 | JGI IMG/M metagenome (GOLD analysis project Ga0247722, IMG submission 189094) | Subsurface sediment microbial communities from gas well in West Virginia, United States - MSEEL Well Study Marcellus 3H_FC | ecosystem: Environmental > Terrestrial > Deep subsurface >... | reverse complement strand
AAGTGTAATTACAAATATATATTTTAATATATTTAATATGTTTCTATTAAATGTATTTTTATGCTAAAATTGTAGTATTTGTATCTACAACATGATTAGATAAATCATTTACCGGTTTAGTCTCGGCAATATCTTCTTTTTCGCCAGATACTTCTTCATCCGTTACTTCAGACAATATGCGGATACGCTCATCCATCAACATTTTATTCACATCCATCGTATAAGATTGCAAACTCAATACAATATTCTTCATGTTGGCTATCTCATCGGCCAAGATTTCAAATCGGCTATTAAACTCTTCTAAATAACTTGAACCCACGGTTTCTCCCGATTTTAGATTCTCTAAAGATTGGGCAATATTTACATCGGTTACTTGTTTAGTTTCGGCCTGTTTAGTTTCCCCCATAAATGTCTCTAAATTGGTTAAACGTTTATCAATAACTGCGATAACTTGGGGCAAAGTTAGTCCGGCAGACATATTAGTGGGTTGATTTGGTTGTGCGGGGCTTTGTCTTCCAGGAATGGATGGTGGGGGTTCTACGCTAGGGGGTGCTCTTCGTTTTTTAGCGGCGGCGTTTGAACTACTCATTTAGTATAACAAACGATACTTTGCGCAGATTATAAACGAATGCCTATTTTAAAACCATTTTTATACTTGGGTGCGATTGATATGGTTCTATCCATTCAATATCATCTATTGTATATTCTGCAATATCGTCATGTTTCGTCTTTATAGAAATCTTGGGAAAATCATAAGGTTCTCTCAATAATTGAGTTTTTAAAACGTCTAAATGTTCTTCGTAAATATGGGCATTTCCCAAGAAATAGACAAATTCGTCGGCAATTAACCCACAATGTTTTGCTAAAATATGCGTCAAAAAAGAATACGATGCGATATTGAAAGGAACACCTAACCCACAATCGCCACTTCTCTGATATAGCGCACAAGACAAATACTTATTTTCGCGAACATTGAATTGCATGAGGATATGGCACGGAGGCAACGCCACTTCGTCAATTTGTTGTGGATTCCACGCCGATATGACGAGTCGTCGCGATGACCTTGTGTCCGGATTTTTCAACTGGTCAATAATATTTTGCAGTTGGTCAATCCCTTGGCCCGAATAATCCGCAGCCGAATTGGTATATGGTGCATTGAAATGTCGCCATTGATGGCCATATATAGGTCCTAAATCGCCTTCTTCCAAATTTTGCAGACCACGACTGTCCAAGAATTCGCGGCTCGCATTTAGGTCCCATATATGCACGCCAGATTTGAGTAATTCGGCATTGCTCGTTGACCCGCGCATAAACCAAACTAATTCATGGAAACACGTTTTCCATGCGACACGCTTGGTTGTTAGCAAAGGAAGTGATCCATTTTTCAAGGAAAAACGCATAGAGTGGCCGAATATGGAATATGTCGGGCCATTGCGACTCTCTTCATAGTAACCTTTATCCATAACTTCTTGGATAAGTCGCAAATATTGGGTTTCTTCTTTTACAGACATTATAAGTATACTATTTCGTTTTTCCTATATATTTTTTTATCAAAAATATATATTTTCTAATCAAAGCATATAGTATAATGGATATTTTGCAAGAAGTCAAAGACATTAATAAAAAGTCGTTTTTTAATCACGTGTTTTCAACAACGGAGGAAGGCAAGGCCGAGATATTGAATGTTGTCCAATATTCCGTTATGGGTGTGATTCCGATTGTGATTTTAAATAAACTAATTCAGCGATTTATTCCCGAAGCAGATACCGATAAATCCACTTTAGAGCTTTTAGTAGAAATCTTCATACAATTAATCGTGATGTTTTGCGGGATTATCGTGATTCATCGCACTATTTCCTATATACCTACTTATAGCGGATTCAAATACGAGAACTTGACGTTGACTAATGTCGTATTGGCGTTCTTAATCATTGTATTAAGTATTCAAACCAAGTTGGGTATTAAAGTAAATATTATGGTTGACCGCCTTTCCGATTTGTGGAATGGAACGTCTTCCGATGATAAAAAAGCGAATATGAAAAAGAAGGTTCGGGTAAGCGAACCTAGTGCCGCGCATATGTCTAGCCAGGCAGATTATTTAGACAATTCGCAAGTTCAAACTTCAATGTATCCACCTGCACCGGTAGCAACCGCTCGCCAATCAAATGATACTTATGATTCTATGATGCGAGGTAGCGGCACCCAAGATTATGGGTCAATGATGGGACCTATGGCTGCAAATAGTGTTTTAGGCAGCAGTTTTGGTGCATCATTCTAATTGAAATAATATAGAAATACGTCTATATTATTTGCTAATATGTCGCATAATATAGATAAATTATCTATATCAATTTGGAACATCGATTAGACCGGTTTATTGAAATAAATGCCGAATTATCTAATATGGGGTTAGAAGGAGAACAATTTAATGCAGTCACCCATTCATTAGGATATGTAGGTTGTAGTTCTTCCCATTTAGAATTATTAAAATTAGCCAAATCTCGTAATTATAAAAATATATTGATTTTAGAAGATGATTTTGAATTCTTGGTATCAAAAGATGAATTAGAAAAAGAATTGTCTCAGTTTTTTGATAGTAAAATAGAGTATGATGTATGTATGTTAGCATATTTATTAATTGAATCACATAATATAAATGAATACCCATTTATAAAACGTGTGATATCTGCACAAACATCTGCTGGATATTTAGTTAATGAAAAATACTATGATAAACTGATTAAATTGTATGAATGGGCTAACCCAATATTAGAACAATCACAACACCATTGGATTTGGGCATATGACCAAATATGGAAACAACTACAACAGACAGATAAATGGGTTTGCTTTACTAAACGTATAGGCAAGCAGCGCGATGGATTTTCAGATATATCAAATGGTTATGTGAATTATAATTGTTAGTATGTCCACATATTTTCATAATCAAAATACGAATTTTCAATTAATATTTTAGTAAATTCGTGGAAATCAGTTATACGCATATTATGAACTGATACAATTTCATTTAATTTTATTTTATTAGAACAACAATTATATGTATAATTATCGGTATATCCTTTATGATTGCAATTAAAAAAAACATCATTATTAACAATTATATTAGATTCTATATTAGGCTTTTGTAAAAAATATGCAATGGATACATCGCATGCAGGTATTAATTCAGTGCATTTATATTCATTGCATAATCTTGTCCATTCATTCATAATAGTAGGTAATATCGGTTTTATTTTGTGTAAACATGCATAAGATAAAATAAATCCTGGTCCACCTGAATGAAAATAAACCGATTTATTATTTATTTGTGTATATGCCCCATGTCCACCTATATATAAATTATCATTATGATTAAATTTTTTGATAAATAATAATAAAATTGGTATATTGATATAAGTATCTGTTCCAAAACACATTACAAATTTCGTCTTGTAATTTTCATAAATATAATTAAGTCCTAAGAATTGTTTATAAGATGCAGATAAATAATCGTCTTTCACATCATTTAAATGTATATAATTAGGTCCAGTAAAAGATGTTTCTGTTATTTTTTCGCCAAGAAAAAACAATAATTTTATATTAGGATATAATTCGCATTTTTTTCCCCATGTTTCATTAATCGCATGAATCTCATCTTTATATTTAGAAATAGAATCACACCCAAATACACAAAATATTAGGTCGTATTCGTCCATTTTTATAATAATAAAAAGAATATTCTATATCTGTTGTCTATAAATATACTACACCGTTTCATCGGGGTTTTCTATATTTCGCGGCATAAATCCCATAGAATCCATCATTTCCATTTTTCGTACTGATTTTTCAAAAGATTGGGCTTTATCCAAATTTGAAAATAAATAATCGGTATTTGGACTTTCTTCGTTTTTTTTGATTTGTTTATAAACTTGATTTATTTGTTCAACAACCGTTTGTAGCACTTCTTTATTATTTATCAATTCTACATTAGTTGGTATCGGTTCGGTTAAGAGTGCAACTGCATAATATAACAAATACCGTCGTTTTTTGCAAGCAGCTGTCGTATACTTTATACAAAATAAATTGAGTAGTGATGTTAATAGTTTTTCTACATAGGGTCCTCTCTCCTTACCATAATGTATTAAGCTATCCCATACTAGCCATATTATATCTTTTTGTAATTTGGTTTCCACTTTCATGGTTTTTCGCCGGCTGCAATAACACGGCTCTTTCCTTTTTTTGCAAATTAAATCAAATTCAATTATCCATTCTATCCAATAACATGCTTGCGTCATGTTATTTGATTCGCCGGAAATATGATAGGCAAATTCGTTAATGGCTATTAATAATTCTTTTGGGTCTCCTTTTACAAATATGGGTTCTACAAATGTAACTGACGGGGCTTTTAATCGTTCAGTCATTTGCGTAATATCAAATTCTTCTTCTTTATTAATTTTATGATGTTCAAAACTGTGTTTCTTATTAGATAATGTAAGTGTGCATACAATTTCGGCGAATAATTTGCGAATTTTTATATTATTTCGGGCATCGTGTTCATTAATATAATGAGATTGCGACATTAATGTTCTAAACATATCATATCGCATATCCAAATAAATAATCAGTTTTGGATTACCTAAATGAATATATTTTCCCATATAATGCAATATTGTTTCCCAAGCATCTATAAAATGTCCGGCACATATGAGTTCTGCGCACCAATAACACGCGGGTTCAATCTTTCCTTTCAACATATTTTGCACCATTGTTTTTTGCACATCGGTTTTTTTATATCGGGAAAAAGAATATCCCCTGAAATCCCCTGAATATCTAATATCATTGATAAACGAATTATCTTCCACCTGATTTTTATCGGGTTCCATCTTATATGTATATCAAATAAAAAATATACATATAACTAACCTACAAATCAAATTTTACACCCTTGAATATTTACACTCTTGAATAATATATACACTTTATTCCGTAATCAATCTAGGCACAATATTAATAGTCTGCAATTCCTGGGATAACAGTTTGAATGCATATGGTATTTCAACTCGCGAAAATTCAGTTGTATTATCGCATGTATAACATTTGTGAATAGTCATATCATCTTTATCATGCATTCGGCGTTTAGACCCGTCATTATACGATGCTATCATACCACACCGCTTGCATACATGTGTGCTATATTTATCTGATACATCATACAATCTCTCTCTACAAAATTTAGACATTCCGTGCGCCAGCATTACATCTCGCTCCATCTCACCTATACGGAACCCACCATCGCGGCTGCGACCTTCGGCAGGTTGACGCGTCAGGTTCACCATAGGCCCAATTGAACGACTATGCTGCTTATCATTCACCATGTGTTTCAATCGCTGATAAAACACCGGTCCAATGAATATATTCGTCTCCAATTGTTCCCCCGTTAATCCATTGTATAACACTTCATTTCCATAACTCTCATATCCCAACTTCTGCAACTGCTCGGCAATCGTTTTCACATCTAAATTACCGAAACTTGTCCCGTCTCCAAACATCCCCAGTTGCAACAATACTTTACCAAGCAGCGTTTCCTTCAACTGTCCAATAGTCATACGCGAAGGGATTGCATGCGGATTGATGATAATATCGGGCTTCAACCCATCCTTTGTGAAAGGCATATCACACTCGGGAATAATGTTACCGCAGGTCCCTTTCTGCCCATGTCTTGAACTGTTTCCTACAATGAGACAAGGGCTATTTGTCGTTTCTCGCATGTAATAGGTATGAGAACTCGGCATTTCAACACAATACACTTTTCCAGTATATTTTATCAGTATTTCTTGGTTAGAATCGTTCACTTTTTTATTAATCCATGGCTGGTTTTGTTTTCGGATAATGCTAACTCTATAATATGTATGTTGTTGTGTGATTGAAACCGTGGTCCCTGCCCGTGAACCTAGATTACGTTTTCCAATACGGGCAATACCAGTGGGTTCTTCTGCAATTTTAACAATTCCTGACCACCCGCAATGTAATGCTAAACGGGTAATATCATCTGCTAATTGTTTGCTGATAGTTCCATATCGGCTAAATTCATCTTCACCTTTATATTGCATTGTTGAACCATCTCCTTGTAATAATGCTTCCAATAATACAATAGATTGCCTCTGCGATAATGTCCATACATATTCTGGTAACTTTTTATGTAATGCACCTAACGAATACTGATGTAACTCTTCATAAACATGTCTATACTTAGAACCGGATATAAAGAACTTACCATCTTCATGGTGCGTATAATCAATATCTAATTTTTCAAATATACTTTTATTAAAATCAGTTTTACGCTCCTTTAATGCACTTAAATATGTTCCAGTTCCATTTTTATCACAATGCCCATCACTAATAAACATCCCCACAAATTGCAACCACGCATCCATATCGTAATCCACATCACCGATACGAATCGTTGGAACATCGGGATACGCATTCTCCATTGTCTTTTGAAATCGCACCATTTTACCCATAACATCTTTGGCTTCAATCAATTCATATTTGGCGTTCTTTACTCGGCGTTGAACATATAAACGATGATTCAATGTGCAAACGATTTCAACTTGTTTATTTTTAATGGAATACATATCTCCGTCGTGGTCATATTCAAATTTCGCACTGGGAAACTCGTAGCACAGCTTTCCGTTTCCATCCAGAGTGCACAATTTGTGTTGCGTAATATCAACATGTTGGATTTCAAGCCATCCGTGGTCAGTCAGAACCTGTTGACTAGGCATCGCGCAAAACTTATCACCCAAAACGGGCTTACGCAAAATTCGCACACGCACCTTGGCGAAATTGTATCCGTCTCCATTACGACCCGTATAATTTTTATCAATATACGTTTCTTCGGTTGTGCGGAACATCTTGCTTTGGTCTTCATATTTCACGGTTTTCGTCGGGTCATTACGATTTTCCTTGATAGGAACGGTTTTCGCAATAATCACATCGCGATTCTCTACCAGCGTATTCTCCGCAATAAAACCATTTGAATTTAGCTTGTCGTAATTGCCGAACTTGATGCATTTGGTTTTAGTGGGGTCCGGCTTGCAGCGGATAATTTCGTCGCGGATGATGTTCTTGTCTTCGTCCTTCTCCGTATGATAAATAGTCGCCATGAATAAGCCGCGGTCAATAGACCCTTTATTCACTAGAACCGAATCTTCCTGATTATATCCCGTATGAGACATAATAGCAACGTGAATTTGCGTGCCTGACGGGATTTGGTTCAAATGAATCATATTCATAACGCGAGTATCAACCAAAGGACGAGATGGGTAAGATAATACATATGACGTTTTATCCATACGCTGGTCATAGTTAATCGCATATACACCAATTGCTTGTTTCGCCATCGCACACTGGTATGTATTACGCGGCGACTGATTATGCTCAGGATACGGAATACACGATGCTAAAACACCGAAAATGGCGCTGGGATGAATCTCGCAATGAGTATAGTTGATTTTGCAATTGGCTTCATGCAAATAACCGTCTTTTGCTTTCATCGCAATCATAGAATAGTTTTGTTCTTCGGGGTCAATATACTCAATCACTGATTCGTCAATGTTGCACGATGTGACTAAGTCATTCCACGACAACTCTTTTTTCTCCACTTTTTCAACAATATCACTCGTGATAATCGCGCGATTGTTGCGAACTCGCAAGACGGGTCTCGCAAGACGACCACCATCATTGCAAATACGAATTTCCATCATCTTGAAATCAAACACAATGGAGGTATATACATTGATAATACCGCGGTATTTTTTGTCTTTAATATCGGCGTAAAACTGCATCGGGTCTTTGGCTACTCCGACCCATGTTCCATTAATAAACACCTTGATTTTATTATGCAAATCCGCAGGACTAGTATCATCTACTGATAATATATCCTCCTTCACGTAATCGTATAATGACGCGCTATTTGTCGGAATAGTAATATGCGCCATATAACTGATATTTTTCACAATACCAATAGATTGCCCTTCCGGCGTTTCCGCTGGACATAGGAATCCCCAAGTTGTATTGTGCAATTTGCGTGGAGCGATTAGTTCGCCGCTTTTTTCCAATGGCGTATTAATGCGGCGAAGATGACTCAAACTCGCAACGTAAGTTAGGCGATTTAGAACCTGGGCAACACCGACTTTACTGCTATTTGATTGTTTAATACTAAAATCACCCGTAGATAGTGCACGATTAATACCGTTTTCAATCGTGGATGATTTCATAATTTTATATATATTGGTCATATTCACAATATTCTCGTAGTCTTCGGTAGACCTCCAAGACCCATTGTTTATTTCGCGGATAATCTGCTTTTGCATCTCTTTGACTAATTTATTGAAATAGTTGCGGAACAAGTTATTCAACAGGGTTCCAGTCAATTCAATGCGTTTATTGAGGTATGAATCGCGGTCACTCGTAGGAATCCATCCCAAACTGGTTTGGATGAGTTTCTTCGCCATACAACCCAGTAAATAAAGCTTTTGTTGAAGAGTCCGGCAATGTGGAAACAAATCAGTATTCAACACTTCAAGAGCAAATTCGTGCTTTTTGCGTGCCCCGGTTTCTTTGTCCATATTGAATGGGGTATATGCTACTGAACTGGTGATATGACGCAACGCCGCTTCTTTGGTCGTATATTTGTTTGCATCAATAATAGATGCTTGCAAACACTGCAACAATTCCGCGTTTTTCTCGTCTTCAATGTTTAGCAAAATATATTCGCAAATGGCTTTGTCGTTGGCTACGCCCAGCGCTCGGAATAATACGAATAATTCAATGGGGTTTTTGATTCGGGGAATTGTTATATATAAGCCATGACCAAACCCGTTGTTTTTGGATGCAATCATCATCTCAATTTGTTTTGGTGAAATGCATTTGTAATCAGGCACGGATTTGATTTCGGCATACCAATCCCATTTTGTCGTGTTTTTTCCGTCAAAACAATAGATGCGATTTTCGGCGGCACGCTCTTGACCCAGAACGGTTTTCTCCGACCCTTTGATGATGAAATATCCGCCGCAATCCATTGGACACTCACCAGTTAGAATGGGGTCAATATGTCTATTCTGACTGAGAACACAAATATTGGATTTTAACATGATGGGCATTTTACCAATGTTGATTTTAGGTAAAACCTTGGTAATGACTCGCGGATTGTCTAGATTCTCGGCCGTGCGTATAACATAGTCAATTTTGATATCAACGGTTTGCGTGCTGGCGTATGTGAAATTCCGGAGCTTGGCCTCTTGCGGGAACATCAGTTTGGTAGCACCGTTATTCTCGTGGATTTGTGGCGGATATAATTTATAGTTATCAAAAGAGATGACTACTTCAAGGAAATATTGGCCTTTATCCGGAATAAAGTCGTTTTCCGAGCGAATAGTCACGGGATTGAACATATGGATTGTTCGCTGCACCTGGTAACCGATGAAGTGATTGTATGACTCAATTTGATGTCGCACGAGACGCTCTAAATGATGTCCGCGAAAATACGACTCAATCAAATGATACGGTTCTTCAATATAGTCGCCCAAATGCGATAGAACGGATATATCTTTTGCCTTTTCACTCGTTTTTTTCTCTTCTTCTGCAATCATTGCCTTCAATGTATGCGTCGTCTCGGGTTTTTTCGCATCATCAATAATTAATGGTGCTTTTTTATTCACTACTAATTTTCTTTTTGGTTTAGCCGGTTGCTCACTTGATATACACGGTGAATTAGATTGAGATAATATAGATAAACTCATCCCGAATTGAGTTGAAGCACTGTCGCACATTTGGTTGGTAGGATTCATGTTATTATTCTAAATTATACTCAATCTAACTAAATATATAAACGAATCAATTTTCTATATCATTTTCGCAAAATTTATATCATTTTCGGGTAAAATTGAAATATTATATTTATTCAATGAAAAATCACACAACACAATGGAACATCAGTATTTTTATCATAATATTAGTCCCCGTCGAATTTATCTATATTCGGTAGCATATTCAGACCCCGAATGTAGCGAAATAATTGGTCGCAAATTTAATGATATAGGCACTGAGCAAACGGCATTTTATACCGAAGATTATAAGGGAAAATTCAATATTCGGGCCGATGCAACTATACCAGGCTTGGTAATCCGCAATGTCGCAGATGGAGTATGGATAAAAATCCCCATTTCGCAAAATGAAGAAGATGTGATAAATGTATATAATTTGAAAAACTGGTCTTTGTATTTTTGGTAATATATCTTGGAAAAAGGAATAAAAACACGCATATATATTGTAAAAATGACTCAAAATAAAGATATAACAAATTTCATCAAATATCTTGATAATTATAAAGAGCAGACAAAACTACCCTATTCGTCTTATACTGAGATTATTGATAATATTAATACGCATTATAAAAATAATCAATATTCATCATCGCAATATATTGGTAAAGGGTCATTGAATCAGCCATTAAAAAGTCCCCGAAAGAAGAAAAACAATAAACAACCTTTTTTAAATGCATACAACCCAGCAGTAGATTATTCCATGTTTTATTCAATGTATAATACGTCGCTTTGGAACAATACCACAAATAATGCATTACCAAACACATGCACATTATCTTGCTGTATTCCTGAACCAGTTATTCCATTGCCGCCTCTAATTCAGCCATCCCCTACAATCAAAATGCATAAAAAGCATATTGATGCGAGTGTATCTAAACTAACTGATTTACTTGATATTATTAATAATAATGATTATAATGAAGATACGGAATATAATATTGATTTGAAAGCATTACATAATATAAAAGATGAATTGACTCAATTGAATGGGCTCATTGGATTAGCGCAGTTCAAAAATTCCATTGTTGACCAAATCCTATATTTTGTGCAGAATTTGCATGTGGGCGTAGAGCACGATTTTAAACATACGGTGATATATGGTCCACCGGGGACGGGTAAGACGGAGATTGCTAAAATAATGGGCAAAATGTATTCTAAAATCGGAATTTTGAAAAACAATGTATTTAAGAAAGTGACTCGCAATGATTTAATAGCGGGATATTTAGGACAGACAGCAATAAAAACGAAAAAGGTTATTACTGAATCTTTAGGCGGATGTTTATTTATAGATGAAGCCTATTCTTTAGCAAATCACGATACGAATGATAGTTATTCAAAGGAATGTATAGATACTATTTGCGAGGCATTGAGCGACCATAAAGCGGAATTAATGGTCATTGTCGCCGGATATGAAGAAGAAATGAATGAAACATTTTTTAAAGTGAATCAGGGATTAAGTTCGCGATTTATTTGGCGATTCAAAGTAGACGATTATAACTCTAAAGAATTATTGGCTATTTTCAAGAAAAAAGTGGGTGAAAATGAATGGGTCTTTGATTGCGAAGCCAAGGCATGCGAGAAATGGTTTGAGCAAAAAATCGGCGAATTCACGTTTTTTGGACGCGATATGGAATTGCTATTTTCATATACCAAGATTTCGCATGGTCGGCGAATTTACGGCAAGACCGACGATTTGCGTAAAAAGATTACTATGGTGGATTTAGAAAATGGATATTTATTATTCGTGAAAAATACCAAGATTAAAAAGGAATCTCGTTGTATACCCGGATTATATATATGATTTTGTCTGTTTATTTTTTCGTATTCATATATTATGATATTGTAGTAAATCCCAATATATGAATAAAACTATTTCTATTAATCCCGAATTATTTAAATTTTCTTCTGGAGGAAAAACCCGGAAAAAGCGCGAACCTTCAGCAACCGAATCTTCAGGAAATGTAAGAATCAAAGTAAAACCGGCATATAAAGACCATAATAAATCTACTAAACGTGCATTATTAAAGTATATTCGGTCTAAACAACAGGAGAATTTTGATAAATTAGCCAAGGGGGAATTAGCCAATCCACCCGAAACGATTGTATTACCCGAAACGACAGATAAATTTAATAGTGAATTTGATGAATCATTGAAATATTTGAAATCCGTTGTAGATGAAAATGCGACGACTGTGAGAGAAAATGTTATGCTAGATATGAATCGTAATCGCACATTAAGACAATATAACCACGATTTTACTACCGATACTGCTAATACAATAATAAATAATATCTCTATGGATGTTCCCGATGTATTACAGGATATTCAAGCACCAATGAATGCGCAATTCAATACATATACACTTCAGTCACCAAAACAAAAGATGGTTTTTCCTAATCCTAAATATGGGTGTTTAAAAGGTGGAACATTACCTACATATCGCAAATGGAACTCTACACAAAAAATATTGCCGAATCAACATATACCAATGAAAGCACCTATAGTTAATCAAATGATTAGTAGTGGGGGTATGGTGCAAAAACAAAATCCATTTATAACTAGTTTCACGAATGGCGGTAATCCAGAAAATAAAGTGAATGCTGCATTGCAATTACAGAATAAAATGAAAGCCATTAAACAAAGTAGACCACATATTCCTAAACAAAGGCGAACTGTGCGTCGGACTTATCAAATTGGAAAATCTAAAACTCATGGAAAAGTATCCGTTTTGATATCCAATAAAACAATTCGCAAAAATACTGCAACAAAAGCCCAATTATTAAAACAAGTTCCATTACCTGATGTGAAAAAATATTTGATAAAACACGGATTTATCAAAATAGGTACTACTGCGCCAAATGATGTATTACGTAAAATCTACGAAACTGCAGTAATGGTATGTGGTGATATTCAAAATCACAACCCAGATAATTTATTGTATAATTTTTTTAATGATATTGAAGCTAAATAAATGGACTCATGTGAATATCCAGAATTCAACCGAAATAACAAATATCGTGAAAATATATACACAAATCAAATAATTCTTCTGTTTTTCATTCAATTTATGTTCTACATAATGATATACTTGATTATTCGGCCTGGTTAATGATTCAATATCCGCATGATATTCGGGATAATACTCACGGATGTAATAATATTCTTCGGGGTCACAATAAAATCCGTATTCATCCCCTTTATTCATCTTTATGTATTGCATTTGTCGTTATTATTCATATGTATAATATTCATTCAATTTTATGGTATTTTTAACTTATAAAATTGAAATACTTTTTCCAGATAATAATGAATGATATTGACTAAGTCAAAAGTATTAAGAACAATGGCGAATAACAAGAATCAAGCAATGCGCGAAGGCAAATGCCCCAGTTTATATGTTATTGGAATTGAACCCCAATATTCCCAACGCGATATTTGGGACCGGGTCCAGTTTCAGCAGTGGGGAGAGATTGAACGCATCCACGTTCAACCTGTTTCTACAAACAACCCAACTGGGCGACCTCTTTGCCGGGCAATCGTGCATTTCCGCAGATGGTACGCAGAAACAGATGAAGAACGGACTTCAATCTCCAAAGGTAAGTATTTGAAATGTTATTATAATGAAACCTCTTATTGGAAGACCTACGAGTATGACCCGTCGCGAAACAGCAACATGTCTAGACACGAACCGACGATACGGGCAATTCCTGAAAACTACGATGCAGCTACAGAAACTTACCGACCTCGCACACCTGACGGATTACCACCACCCGCGTTAGTCACAGCACCGGCGCCGGTGACTAACAAGAAGCCGCCCTTGTGCAGAACATCTGCTAAATATCCAGACGATTTACGATACAAAGTTAGCAATGAGTTACAGGCAAAACCTTTGGTTGTAGAGAAGAAGTCAGACCCTGAACAACTATATGATTCTATTAAAAAATGTGTTAGTAAAGGAGATAATGTTGGGGCCGACTATTATCTGCGAAATATTCTGTATGTCTTAAAGGTTGCCCCAAAACAATCCATTCTTGATGATGTATTAACTGCGCATACGGAGGCCGGTGACTTTGTCCAAGCAGACAAATTGCGACTGGACATGGAGCAGTGGTTAGTTAATCAACCGATTGACTATGGCGTTTGCGAACCCATGAAACCCCGGCGAAAGATTGTGCTAAAACCCGGCCAAATGATTCCGCAACAAATAGTCAAGAAGCAATTTGCTGGTTCTAATAGCGACATCAGGGTTCTTGAACAAGGTCTCAAGGCAATGCTGATTGGTTCAAAACCAACTAGCGACATCAGGGTTCTTGAACAAGGTCTCAAGGCAATGCTCATCAGTCCAAAACCCACTAGCAATATCGCAGTCATATCAACACCTGAAACAGAAAATATGTAGCCATACACAAAAAACTTAAAACAACTAATATAAACATTTACCAAGATTGTATATAGAACAAAAATGACTTCAATTGATTTGGAAACAAAATCTATTACTACTGATTACATAAACTTATCACAAAAATACCGCGCAATTTACGGCAACAAAACCATTGTTTTGATGCAATGCGGTGTTTTTTTTGAGGTGTATGGTCTAAAAATAAATCAAGAAATAACGGACAAAACCCCCATTGTTGAATTCGCTCAAATAGTGAATCTCAATATTGCGGATAAAAAAATATACATAGGCGACTATCAAGTAGTCATGTCTGGATTCCGCGACTATTCTCTGGAAAAATATTTGCAAAAAATCACCGAAAATGGATATACCGCCGTCGTATTTGTCCAAGAAAAAGTGGGAAAAGTGATTAATCGCATATTTCATTCGGTTCATTCAGCAGGAACGTATATTTCCTACGAGACCGATATTAGTCCTCAAATTACTAATAATATTATGTGTATTTGGTTAGAAACATACAAACCTTTATTCAATTCCGTGATAAAAAGTCGCGATACGATTGTATGTGGCGCTTCAGTAGCCAATATTTTTACTGGACAATCCGCCATTTTTGAATATCAAACCGCATTTTATATGAACCCGACAACATTTGACGAATTAGAACGATTTGTCGCCGTTTTTTCACCGAGTGAAATCATTGTCGTATCACCCTTTTCCCAAGAAATAGTAAATACAATCTTGCTATATTCCGGTATACAAACAACGGTTATTCATTATGTGAATACTGCGCCGGACCAAATCAGCGAAAAGACCAAGAATAGCACTCAACAAAAATATATCCAACATATATTATCTACCTTTTACGGCGAAGAGACATACAATATTTGCGCCGAATTTAATACATATTCATTGGCTACCCAGGCTTTCTGTTATTTGTTGGATTTTATCCAAGAACATAACCCCAATTTAATCCGCAAAATCGCGATTCCTGCGTTTAATAATTCGGCGAATCGGCTCGTCTTGGCGAATCATACGTTGAAACAGTTGAATATTATTGATGACCGGTCATCAGACGGACAATCTTGCGGACATTTGTCTTCAGTCTTGGCTTTTTTGAACCGGTGTTGTTCGCCGATGGGCAAACGATTATTCCAAGGCCAGTTATTAAATCCATCGTTTGACCAAGAATGGCTAGAAACTGAATACAAAATAACGGAGAAAATGATGGAGCCGGATACATATGCAATGGTCGGACCATTTCGCAAACAATTGGGACAAATACGTGATATAGAGAAGATTTGCAGGCAGTTGGTCATACATAAAGTCTATCCTTCATCCATCTATTATTTGTATAAAAGTATCCAACAAATTCAACAGACCAATATGTGTTTATATGAAAATCGCGACATTTGCGATTATTTATGTAGAATCTTGGTAAATCAAAATAATAATAATGAATCATGGACAAAAATAGAAACGATTTGTTCCAAGATTGTCTCTTATATAGAAACGAATCTACATATAGAGTTGTGTAAAGGGATTACTTCGGTCCAGTCATTTGATATGAATATTATACAATCGGGATTCTCGCCCAAATTGGATAGTATATATGCAAAATACCAAGAAAATATGAATATGTTCACCAATATACATAAATATTTAAATAAATTGATGCAGGATTCAGATGGAGGGTCTGCCGAGACGGAATTCGTCAAGATTCACGAGACCGAAAAATCGGGGTCGTCTTTACAAATTACGAAAAAACGGGGTCTATTATTAAAAACTATTCTTGGTAAAATAGGCAGCGAATTTTGTATTAACGGTTCTATAACTATACCAATTAGTGATATTAAACTGGTCCATTCAACATCTAGCGTAGATGATATCAGTTTCCCATTATTAGAACGTATCTGCAAAAATATATTAAAATATAAGGACGAATTGAACATTGAAATCGCAAATGCATATAACCAATTCTTGGGAAATCTAGAAAAAGAAAGCTTTGATGACTTGGAATTTTTGGCGAAATATGTTGCGAGATTAGATGTTTTGCAATGCAAGGCATATATAGCCAAAGAATACAATTATTGTCGTCCGGAAATAGTAACAACCCCCGAGAATTCATTCGTCTCATCTACCGGTCTTCGCCACTGTTTAATTGAACACCTGCAAACCAACGAGATATATGTCCCAAATGATATATCAGTCAATTCAAATGAAAAAGGTCGTAACGGTATATTATTATATGGAACAAATGCCGTCGGGAAAACGTCGCTTATTCGGGCATTAGGTATTGCGGTTATTATGGCGCAATCGGGATTATATGTTCCATGTAGTAAATTCGTGTATAAA
>Ga0247722_10000943_pt1 | contig 16645 bp, 18 predicted proteins | sample MSEWelMarce3H_FC_FD_189094 | JGI IMG/M metagenome (GOLD analysis project Ga0247722, IMG submission 189094) | Subsurface sediment microbial communities from gas well in West Virginia, United States - MSEEL Well Study Marcellus 3H_FC | ecosystem: Environmental > Terrestrial > Deep subsurface >... | reverse complement strand
TGATAATCCATCCCACTTCCAACAGGTACATAATTGAACTGAGTATTATTCTCTGGATTAAAAGCAATAGGATCATTTGCGATTGCGTTTTGATGGATATGTAGGAAATCCACATTTTTTATATGTTATTCAATTGTCTTTTGCGCCAGGTGACGTAGGAGAAATTCAAGATGGAGAAAATATTAATATTATTCGTGATGCAGCGGTTTTTTATCGACCTAATAAACATTGGAGTTTTTTGTTTGGCCAAACCAAATTACCCGGAAATCGCCAACGGGTTAATTCTTCTGGAGCATTACAATTAACTGATCGAAGTATTAATAATGCTCGATTTACCATTGATAGAGATTTTGGTTTTCAAGCCTATTATTTAAATGAAATTAAAGATAAATTTTCTTATAATATCAAAACAGCAGTTTCAACTGGAGAAGGAAGAAACTGGACTAAATCGGCTGATGATGGTGTGGCTTTAACAGGAAAATTAGAGTTAATGCCTTTTGGGGCTTTCAAAAAGGATGGAACTAATTTTGAAGGTGATGTTGCTCGGGAAGAGAAACCAAGATTATTAGTATCTGGTGCTTTTCATCAAAATAATTTAGCAAGAAGAACGCAAGGACAATTGGGAAATGATTTATTTGAGCAGAAAACTATGAAATCTGTTTTGTTAGATGCTATGTTGAAGTATAATGGTTGGAGCTTGATGTCTTCTTATATGTCGCGCACCGCAAATGATCCTATTGCTTTTAATCCAGAGAATAATACTCAGTTCAATTATGTACCTGTTGGAAGTGGGATGGATTATCAACTAAGTTATGTTTTCCCAACAAATTATGAAATTATTGGGCGTTTTTCTACCCAAAATATGCATAATGATATTAAAGCTTTAACTCCAGATTCAAAGCAATTTTCATTGGGCGTTACCAAATATCTATGGGAACATGCTTTTAAACTGCAAGGCGAAGTAACGTTATCTGATTTAGATTATTTTGATGGTAGCAACAAACAAAATTGGTATGTTCGTTTCCAAGTAGAAATCGGAATCTAACCTATTGAAAATATTTTATAGAAACCACAAGTCAGCAATTGATTTGTGGTTTTTATATTTTCTGTATTTCTGATTTCTAAATTCAAACTTCTAATTTTTAAATTGCTTACCTTTGTCCATATTTATTATTGTTATGTTACATATAGGAGAGTTTAATACGTTAAAAATACTTAGAGATACTAAAGTTGGATTATTTTTAGGAAGTGAAGAAACACAGGAAGATGATGTTTTGTTGCCTAATAAATATGTTCCAAAAGAATTTTCTATTGGCGATGATTTAACGGTATTTATATATCTTGATCACGAAGAGCGTCCTGTAGCCACTACACTGAAACCTTATATTAAACTGAATGAATTTGCACATTTAAAAGTAAATTACATGAATCAGTTTGGTGCCTTTTTAGATTGGGGATTAGAGAAAGATTTATTTGTTCCGTTTAAAGAACAAGCACGGCCAATGGAAGTTGGAAAGCGGTATTTGGTTTTCATGCATTTAGATGAAAAAACCAATCGTTTGGTGGCTTCTAGTAGAACCAATAAGTATTTAATCAATGAAAATGTTGATTTAGAGCCAAACGAGGAAGTTAATATCTTGATTTCTCATATTACAGAAGGCGGAATTAACGTAATCATTAATCAGAAATACAAAGGTTTAGCTTATAAAAACGAAGTGTATACTGAGGTAAAGCCAGGAATGAAAACTATTGGTTACATCAAAAACATTCGCCCTGACGGAAAAATTGATGTATTATTAAGAAAAGTAGGAGTAGAAGCGATTGAGCCTTCTTCACAAATAATTTTAGACGAATTAAAAGCAAATCGTGGTTTTTTGCGATTGACAGATCATTCGCATCCAGAAGATATTAAAACGGTCTTGAAAATGAGTAAAAAGAATTTCAAAAAAGCCGTGGGAAATTTATACAAACAACAATTAATCGAAATCAAAGAAGACGGAATTTATTTGGTGTAACATGACAAAAAAGAATAAATTGTATCTTGTTCTAAGCATAATCGTTTTTATGTTAACGTTTGTTGCTATTTTTCAAAATTTTCAAACCATTCATTTCATCGGATTTGAAACCAAAATAATTTGGATTCCCATTTGGATTGCAATACTAATTTTACCGCTTTTAAATGTGTATGAAATAGCTGTTAATACTGAAGAAAGTAATACCTATTATTGGCTAAGTTTACTCATCAATATAATTACAATTTTGTTTATGATTAGACATTTTAAGCTAGAATTACTACCTTAATTATCTCCTTCACTATCATTAAACTCAAAAGGATAATCGCCAAATTTAGGTGCTAATCGTTTGGTTTGATACGGTTTTTTTGAAAATTTGTTAGAAAGAGCAATAATAGTTACTGAGTCTTTCTGTAATGTAACATAAGATGAAGTATTGCCATGCCACCATCCGTTATGAAAATAATAATGTTGTCCGGTTTCAAATTCTAACATACGAATTCCTAAACCATAATTTTTGGTACCTTTTCTTTCGTAACTATAGCCTTTGAACATTTCAGATTTCATTTTTTTACTTATAAAATCTTCAGAATATAAGGCTAAGTCAAATTTTAATAGATCACGCGGTGTAGAATAGATGTTTTTATCACCATATACCTGATCTAAATATTCAAAAGCCAATCGCAAATAATTGTTTTTATAAGACTGACATACATTTTCCTTGTCTTTTAAATTATCAAAGACAAAAGTATTTTTCATTCCTAAAGGGTCAAATATCATCTCTTGCAATACTTTTGGATAGGGTTTTTCAGTAACCTTTTCAATAATTAAAGCTAAAAGTGCATAATTTGTATTGCAATAGCCAAATCGAGTTCCTGGAGTAGATTCTAAACCGATATTTTTTGTTGCTAATAGCGTCAATACGTCTTTATTGGTAAGATTTTTCTTTTTGTTCCAAACTTTTTTATCATCAGAAAAGTAAGCATAATTGCGCAGTCCACTTCGATGGTTTAGCAACATTCTGACTGTTGTTTGTTTGTGTGGAAATTCTGGAAGATATTCACTTACAAATGCATCTAATTCAATTTTATCTTGATCTACTAATTTTAAAACGGTTACGGCTGTTATTACTTTACTTACTGAAGCAAGATGAATAGGCGTGTCTTTTTTTATGGAATCTTTTTTTTCTTTATAGGCAAAACCACTGTAGTTTTCATATAGAATTTCTCCATTTTTTGCTACTAAAAATCCGCCGCTAAAATCTTTTGAATTGAATTTTTTATTATAAAAATACTCAATATCATCGGACATTTTTTTCTTATAAACGGTACTCAAAGGGGTAAAATTAACCGCATATTCTGAAACGTTTCCATCTTTATCTTTTAGAGTAGACTCGTTTTTTTCGTTAGGCTTTTTTTCGCAATAAATAAATAATATACTAAGGCTTAAAATTAAAATTCTATTCAACATATGGTTTGTTCTTAATCGTAATATTTGGGTTGATTTCTAATAATTGTGCTAAAAAATTCTCACTTCTTTCTGGAGAAATATAAATATCGTCAAATTTATTGTAGGTAATAATGAGTCCGATATGGCTTAATGCTGGTTTCCAAAAAGTAGGTACAATAATGCCGTTATGATGTGCTATTTTTGTGATAGAATTTATTACTATTTCTCCATAAAACGGACCTGATTTCCAATGTAAAATGTCATTTTTTATAGTATATCGGGTGGTTTTATAAGTCCAAAATAAAAATAAAAACAAAACTAAATCAATCGAAGAAATGGCAATTAAAGGTTCGTATGAATCTTCCCATATAGCCGGAATACTTAATACAATTAAAAATATAATTAGTATTGCATAAACCCACTTATTCAATTTACTTATAGAAGATTGATATACCATTCTTATAGACCTAATTTCTTTTTTGTTTCTTTATTAATTCCATCTTTGTGAACCAAAACAGAGATCGCTTTTAATTTCAAATACGCAACGCTCATATAAACATATCCGCCATTTGCTACTTTTTTTGCATCGCTTCCCCAAGAATTTTTAACCTTATAATAGATATTGCCTTTTTGGTCTTTAACGGTACCAACAATATGCATTAAATGGTCATCTGTAGTTGATAAATTTTCAAACTCTTCTTGACGATATTCTGGAGTAATTGTTTTTTCTAAAATTATTTCTGCTAATCCAGTTTTGATATCTTCTTCTTTATTTGGTATGAAAGCAACACCATATTTTCCAGAAAAAGTAACTTCAGAAACATCACAATCCAATGATAATGTATATCCTTTTGATAGGGCATTGTCAATAGTTGCAACAAACTCATCCAAAGGTAAATTATACATACTTCCGTTAGAAAAATTATCCGGTATATTTAAAATAAATGGTTTATAATAAGAGGCGTGTGTAAACGAAGTTAACGTTAGGTAATTTTCAGGGTTTATTTTCAACGCTTCTGCAAATGATTTAGGGGTGTAATTTTTACCTTCATATTCAAATTTAGCTGGAATATTTCCTAAATAAATATCTAAAACAGCATTGATTGTTTGTTTCCATTGAGAAGATAATTTCTTACCTGGATTTTCAGAATATACTTTAAGCATGGCTTCTAATACCGCAACCATTTCTGTATGATTGTGTTTGGTTTGTCCATCGTTTAACCCATCAAAAATTGTGTTTGGAACTAATCCATATTGGTTTATGCTATTAAAAACGTCGTGTGCTAGAGCGCCTTCACTAAAATTAGCTTTTCCTTGACGCATTACATAATTTTCAGCCTTAGCCATATAAGTTGTTCGGGCTTGATACATTTCTGAAACATCAATTTTTCTTCCTGTTAAACGAATAATTTCTGACTCAACAAATGAAGAAGTAGAGAAACTCCAACAAGTTCCAGTGTTATCTTGAGAAATTACTGGCAAACGTTCTATGTCAATAACATCTTGAAATTCATAGTTTTGTGCATAAGAAGTAAATGAACCAATTACTAAGATTATTCCTATATAAATCTTTTTCATGATCTAATTGTTTTGAGTTGCAATATAATGCAAAAAATGATTTATTTTTACTGAAATTTAGATTTAATAGAATTTAATGTTTCCTTTTAATAAATGAATTAGAAATGAGTACAATACACTGGAAAACAGCTCGCGAATTTGAAGATATTACTTATAAAAAATGTGATGGAGTAGCCCGAATTGCTTTTAATAGACCCGATGTTAGAAATGCTTTTCGCCCAAAAACTACCAAAGAATTAATTGAAGCTTTTTATGATGCCCAAGAAGATACGTCTATTGGGGTGGTGTTGCTTTCAGCCGAAGGACCAAGTTCAAAAGACGGAATATGGAGTTTTTGCAGTGGTGGCGATCAAAAAGCAAGAGGACATCAAGGTTATGTAGGAGAAGATGGTTATCATCGTTTAAATATTTTAGAAGTACAAAGAATGATTCGGTTCATGCCAAAGGCGGTAATTTGTGTAGTTCCAGGTTGGGCTGTTGGTGGCGGACATAGTTTGCATGTCGTTTGTGATTTGACTTTAGCTAGTAAAGAACATGCTATTTTTAAACAAACCGATGCCGATGTAACCAGTTTTGATGGTGGCTATGGTTCGGCTTATTTAGCCAAAATGGTGGGGCAGAAAAAAGCTCGTGAAATTTTCTTTTTAGGAAGGAATTACTCGGCACAAGAGGCGTTTGAAATGGGTATGGTAAATGCCGTAATTCCGCATGCTGAATTAGAATCAACCGCTTATGAATGGGCACAAGAAATTCTAGCAAAATCACCAACATCTATCAAAATGCTAAAATTTGCCATGAACTTAACCGATGATGGCATGGTAGGGCAACAAGTTTTTGCAGGTGAAGCTACGCGTTTAGCCTATATGACTGACGAAGCAAAAGAAGGAAGAGATGCGTTTTTAGAAAAGCGCAAGCCTAATTTTGAAAAGAAATATTTGCCTTAAGATTGATTTGTAAAATTAAATAGACATTGTATGGAAAAAGTAATCACAAATAAAAAACTTTTTGTAGTTTTTAATATTTTAATCCTATCATATTGGTTACTTTGTAAAACAATTGATGTTTATAAATATACTATTATAGGTGTGCTTTCAGAAATCCTTTGGTTTCCTATGATTGCAATGTTGTTTCTTTTGCCAATTATAAACACCTATGCAATTTTTAAGAACAAGAATAGTTTGTTTCTTTATTTTAATTTGGCACTAAATATAATAACGATATTGATCGTATTCCTAATGTAATGATAAATAATTTAAAACCCTGGATTCAAGCCGCTAGACTTCGCACTTTGCCGCTTTCTGTTTCCGGAATTATTGTGGGAAGTGCTTATGCATATTATCAAGGGCATTCCGATTGGCGCATAGTAGTTTTAGCATTGTTAACTACCTTAGGTTTACAAGTGTTGTCCAATTATGCTAATGATTATGGTGACGGTGTAAAAGGTACTGATGCAAATCGAATTGGTGAAAAACGACTGGTTGCAGCCGGAATAATTTCAGCCGAACAAATGAAAAGAGCTGTTATAATTACTGTTCTCATCACTTTTTTAATGTCTTTAGGATTGATTTATACTGCTTTCGGCAAAGAAAATTTTATATTTAGTTTGATTTTTATTTTATTGGGAATTGGTTCAATCGGAGCAGCAATAAAGTATACGGTAGGAAAAGGAGCTTATGGTTACAGCGGTTTTGGCGATTTATTCGTGTTTGTGTTCTTTGGATGGGTTTCTGTAATTGGTTCAAATTTTTTATTTACGCATTTTATAGATTGGAAATTATTCTTACCCGCATCATCCATCGGATTATTGAGTGTTGCTGTGCTCAATTTGAACAATATGCGCGATATTGAAAATGATAAAATCGCTGGTAAAAATACATTAGTAGTAAAAATGGGTCTAAATTGGGCTAAGAAATATCAGGAAGCATGTGTTTCAATTGCTTCAATTATGTTTGTTGTTTTTTGTTTGATTATTAAGGTTACGGCAATACCTGTTTTAATTATTAATATTCCGTTGCTTATGCATATTGGTAAAATAAAAAAATCAGAAAAATATGAAGAATTTGATCCAGAACTTAAAAAAGTAGCCTTAACCACTTTTGCCTTAAGTATATTATTTTGGTTAACTTTATACTATGAAATATAATTTTAAAATTCTAATTCTAAAACTATGAAAATCACATTTTACGGTCACGCTTGTATCGGAATCAAAGTAAAAGATGTACATATTTTGGTTGATCCCTTTATTTCGGGTAACCCAAAAGCTTCTCATATAGATATCAATACTCTGGAAGCCGATTATATTTTGTTGACACATGCGCATCAAGACCATATTTTAGACGTAGAAGCTATTGCAAAGCGAACAGATGCGGTAATTGTATCAAACTATGAAATTGCTTCACATTATGGAAATAAAGGGTTTACTTACCATCCAATGAATCATGGCGGAAGTTGGGATTTCAAGTTTGGAAATGTAAAATATGTAAATGCTATTCATACTTCCTCTTTTCCAGACGGAAGCTATGGCGGGCAACCTGGCGGATTTGTTATTGAAGGCGAACATAAAAACATATACATTGCTGGCGATACAGCTTTAACCATGGATATGAAATTGATTCCAATGCGAACCAAATTAGATTTGGCTATTTTGCCTATTGGAAGCAACTTTACAATGGATGTTGATGATGCTATTATTGCTTCAGATTTTTTAGATTGTGATAAAGTTTTAGGCTATCATTATGATACGTTTGGTTACATCGAAATCAATCATCAAGAGGCTAAACGTAAATTTTTTGATAGCGGAAAAGATTTAATGCTTCTAGAAATTGGTGAAAGTATCGATTTATAGACTTTGGTACAAAAATTGAACAGATATTAAACACATAGGCACTTAGGTTTTACTCTTTATAATTAGTGAGAATTTGTGTAATTTGTGTTTAAAATTAAAATATCATAATGAATAAACTATATTACATAGCAACAGCTATATTGTTTTCAGTATCGGGTTTCTCTCAAAAAGACGGATTTTGGGATAAAGAAAGAGCGACTTCTAAAGAAATTGTAGTAACTGCGGGAAAACGTGCCCTAATCAAAACCGAAGAATTGCCTTCTGGTACAACCGAATTTGTCTTCAGAATAACACTTTTAGACGAAGGTCAAAAATTAACGTCAAGTTTGGTTTCAGTATTAAAAGCCATTCCAGATCCAACAGGTATCAGTCAGGGAGCGGCCGGAGCAATTCATTTAACTTCAGCGATTTCAGGCGATGATAAATGCACTTATGCGATATTTAATGAGTCAAATCAAGCCAATCAATTCCTCAAAGATGGATCATCTGACAAAGCGTGTTTTGAGCAAAAAGACAAAGTAAATAAAGAGGTTAAGTTAATTTCGACGTCTTCAACTTGTTTGACCAATATTCCTAATTTATGGTTCGGATTTGAAAGTCAAAACTGGTTATTGAATCAAAAAATTATCTTAGAAGTAGTGCCTTGGGTCGATTATAAAGCCAGTAGAGGTTGGACAAAACAAAACAAAAAAGAACTTGAAACTGAAATTTCAAGATTGAATTTTGTAAGTTCCCTTACTAAAAAAGAAATTTTTTCGGGAGAATTAATCAATTTAATTATTGCTAAATATAAATTTAATGAGTTTAAGGATTTATTATCGTCTGAAAAAACAAATATAATTCAGAATCTTTCCCTTATAGCTATTCAAAATACCAAACAAATGAACGATTTTTTAGAATTTAAAAGAAGAACAGCTTGGGACTTTTACAAGGAAAATCAACATCAAAAAGCAATAGATTATATTATAAATGAAATTGTGGATAACAAATGGGCACAAGCGAAAGATTACAGTGCTTTAGGAGATATTTACATAGAAACAAAACAATATGTCAAAGCTAAAGAGTCTTATTTGAAAGCTATTCAATTAGATACTAATCAACTATGGTATCAATTAAAATATGCAAATGCTTTAGTGTTTAATGATGAGCTTTCTGAAGCTAAAGAAATACATAAAAAATATAAGAGTAATAATATAGACGTAAAAACTTCTTGGACTCAACAAGCAAAATTTGATATAGATTTTTACAAATCAAAAGGGTTGAATGTTGATGATTTCAAGAAAATTTTAAGAATTTTAGAATAAATACTTCGAGACTTGACGCCTTATTGGCAAAAAATATGAAAGCAACCTATAAAAAATACATACTAAACTTTAAAAAACCCAGCGGCACTTCCAGAGGAGTAATGACCGAGAAAGAAACCTGGTTTTTACTATTGGAAGAAAATGGTACAATTGGAGTAGGTGAATGTGGTTTGTTGCGAGGATTATCTATTGATGACCGTCCAGAATATGAAGAAAAATTGCAATGGGTGTGTGAAAATATTCATTTAGGAAAAGATGAATTGTGGGACGAATTAATGGAGTTTCCATCGATTCAATTCGGAGTAGAAATGGCGTTTCTATCCTTACAATCCAAATCTCCTTTCAAATTATTTCCTTCAACATTTACAGAAGGAAAAGATAATATGTTGATTAATGGTTTGGTTTGGATGGGTGAGGAGTCTTTCATGAAAACCCAAATTGAAGAAAAATTAGCACAAGGATTTTCGTGTATTAAGCTGAAAATTGGCGCTATTGATTTTAAAAAAGAATTAGGTTTGTTGCGATTTATTCGTCAAAATTTTGATGCAAAAACGATTGAAATTCGTGTAGATGCTAACGGTGCTTTTAATTCAAATGAAGCTTTAGATAAATTAATTCAACTATCTGAATTTAAAATACATAGTATTGAACAACCTATTCAAAAAAATCAGACTGACATGATGTCAGAGATATGCAAATTAACACCAATTCCAATCGCTTTAGACGAAGAGTTAATCGGGGTTTTCGGAATCCAACAGAAGGAGTCTTTATTAGCAAAAATTCAACCCCAATACATCATCTTAAAACCAAGTTTAGTTGGTGGTTTCAAAGGAACTTTAGAATGGATTGAATTGGCTGAAAAGCATAGTATCGGTTGGTGGATAACTTCGGCTTTAGAGAGCAATGTGGGTTTAAATGCGATTGCACAATTTACATATACATTAAACAACAAAATGCCTCAAGGTCTAGGAACGGGTGGATTGTATACCAATAATTTTGATTGTCCTTTAGAAATAGTTAAAGGGTACATTGGATATAATCCTGATAAAAATTGGGATGTTTCTAATTTAGGTTTACAACTTTAATCTTCTTAATTTTGTTTTCTGAAATTATAAATCGTTAATCTTCATTCAATAATCAAATGTTTCGTTTAAAACTACCAACCGACCCAAGATGGGCTAATATTGCTGAAGGAAATTTAGAAGAGATTCTAACCGATCATGCTTGGTGCGAATTGAAAGCAGCTTCCAATGCGATTATGTTAATCAATATGTTGCCAGAGTTTACTGAAATTACTACTGAATTGACGAAGATTTCAAAAGAGGAAATGGATCATTTTGAACAAGTCCACGAAATTATTAAAGCGCGAGGTTGGGTTTTAGGACGTGAACGAAAAGATAGTTATGTAAACGATTTATTCAAGTTTATGAAACCGGGTAATCGCAAGCATTTAATTGTAGAGCGTATGCTGTTTGCAGCCATGATTGAGGCCAGAAGTTGCGAGCGTTTCAAAGTACTTTCTGATAATATAAAAGACGAAGAATTAGCTGTTTTTTATCGTGAATTAATGATTTCAGAAGCCAATCATTATACTTCTTTCTTACAATTTGCACATGAATTAGCTGAAGAAGGATACGACGTTAAAAAACGGTGGGAAGAATGGCTAGAGTTTGAAGCCAAAGTTATTGCGAGCTACGGAAAATCGGAAACGATTCATGGGTAAAAGTTTGCGGTCTCAGTATCAGTTATCAGTGATATACTGCGACTGAAAACTGCGACTGTCAACTATTTTTTGCTTCAATCCACTTACTCATATATTTAGTGCTTTGAAGGCTTTGATGTTGTACAATTTGGCCTAAGAAATTTTGGTTGCGATGTGTAATCAAATTTTCTTGAAGATATTCCACTTTATTCATGAAATCAGCGGCAAATAAAGTTGTTTTAAATCGCTTTTCAATGATTTCATAGCCGTTTTTTTGGGAAGTTTCCCAAAGTGATTTATTAGTATATAATTCAACTGATTTTACAATAAAATCATTTTCATCAGCAGCAATAAATCCGTTCCAACTTAAAGCACCATTCATTCCTTCGGCTCCCATTGGAGTAGTTACTGAAGGTAATCCTAATGACATTGCATCAAATAATTTTCCTTTTAAGCCAGCTCCGTATGGTATTGGCGCTAATAAAACTTTCGCTTTTGAATATACAGATGCAACTGTTTCGGCTCGTCCTTTAATTAAAAAGCCTTCTTTTTCGTTATGCAATTGCTTCGCTTTTTCATTAACATAAGCACCAAAGACATGAAGTTCGGCTTCGGGAAGCTGTTTTTTAATCGATTTCCAGTATTTTTTAAGTTGTAAAACGGTTTGCCAATTGGGTTCGTGTAAAAAGTTGCCAATACTTACAAAATGCTTTCGTGCTCCAAATTTTGGAACATTGGTATTTATTTCATCAGACAAAAAAGGTAAATAATATAAAAGAGTTGGATCGATTTTGAATATTTCAGTGGCCAATTGCATTTCATATTCCGAAATTAATAAAGTCAAATCACATCTATAAATCGATGCTATTTCTCGCTTAAAAGTATCCGAAATATAATCTTCAAAAACCAATGCTCGATTTTGTTTGAATGCCTGTTCTCTTGCTTTTCTTAAAAAATGTAGATCTTCAGTATCTAAAATCCGAAGGGCATTCGGACAATTTTCCATAACACGCCAGCCATATTGTTCTTCAATCATAAAGCGATCAAAAAGTACAGTAGTTGGATTGAGTTCTTGTATTAGTAAATCAAAGCTACTGTCATTCAATTGTATTGATTGGGTTTCAACCGAAATCTGATTCAAATCAAATGAAAATTCTGATGGTGAAGCCGAACATAAAAAAGTAATGGAATAATCTTGTTCTTGAAACAATGCAATAAGTTGCAACATTCTATTTCCTGCAGCAGTTGATGTTGGTTCTGGCCAAACACTTCCTATGATTACTAATTGTTTCATGCTGTAAAAGTAATAAAATGTGGCTTTTAGATAATATCTTTATGTCCTTCTGGAAGTGGGCGATAGGCATAATATTGCAAAACTTCTTCTAAGGCTAATTTTAATGCTTTATTAATAGGAACCACAACGTTTCCTAACTGAAAATCAATTTGAGACAAATTCATATAATAGTCAGTAAATATTGGTACCGAAAGACCTTCGTTTATTGAAATAGTCGATTGATCAAAATTTACTTTTTGTCCTTCTTTGATGATTTTACAGGTAGCCAATCGCAATTTGCCATATTTATCACTTGTTGCACCATAGCCAAATAGACGGCAAATTAATCCACGGTGTTTATAGTCTGAACAACTCCCTTTATCGCCTTCAAATTCCGAAAAAGGTTCGTAGATATAACACTTAGTCAATTCAGTATTTGCGTTTAGTTGATCTAGTATTGTTTCAGCTTTACCTTTTAAATACAAATGATAAGCCCAAGGTAAAAATTCAAGTGGTGAAGCATCGATATCTGGATTATTGCAACATTTGCCACAGCCAGCAACACAACCTAGTTTAGTTTGTTGTTGAAAATCTTTTATTTCAAGTTCAAGTTTACTATATAACGCTTCTACTTGTAAAACACGATCTGCTATTGACATTCTTTTTTTTCGAAGTTAGTTAATATTTTATAAAAGAAGAAATGAATTTCATTTTATAAAAAAAGCCCTGCATTGCAGAGCTTTTTGTGACCTCGACTGGATTCAAACCAGTAACCTTCTGAGCCGTAATCAGATGCGCTATTCAGTTGCGCCACGAGGCCTTTTTTGTGAGTGCAAATATAGATAATTTTAGTAGATATCCAAATTGAAATTTAAAAAATAATTGCTTTTTAATTTAATTATCTAAAGCTCTACAAGTTATATAATACCGATAGCCTATCAATGCCATTTGCCATTTTTTTGCTTTGATAGGATCTAATCCTCGTTTGGTAAAACTTGGTAAAATGATTTTGTTTAATTTGGCAAGTAGTTTATACATGGTTTAATTTTCGACAAAGATAAGAAAATAAAAAATCCCGATTTACTCGGGATTTTTTGATTATTTGGTTTCAATGATTATTTTTTTGATTCTTTTTCTCTCTTTTGAGGACATTCCATCTTCAATGATGATAAGGTCTTTGATTTTTTCAAACTCATAATTTTTAAAGAAATCAATATTATCTTCAAGAATTTTTCCTTGCAATTCTAATTTTAACTGGTTTAAATAATAAGTTGGGTAACCAGGAAATTTAATTTTATCACCATCTAGAATAACCACAACATCCCCATTTTTAAGTTCGATTGTTTTAGGTTTTGGCTTTTCAGATTTCTTTTTTAAGTTTAAATATTCTGCAACAGCAGGATTGTTTTCTATATCATACGCTTTGGTATTAATAAAAATTACTCCATTTTTACCTTTTTCGCCATATTTTTTCATTGCTTGAGAAGCAATTGTATTTCCAAAAGAACTGATTGTTTTTGAATCTATTTTATCTAAATCTTCATAATTAATTTCTTTTCCATTGAGTAGAATCAAAGCCTTTTTAGCATCAACTAATTTGTCACGCTTGATTTTATCCATGTGACTGAAATTTCCATCTTCTGAATATTCAGCTGTCACTAATGCATACGCAGCTTCAGAATTCGGCTTTTCACTTTCTTTTTTCTTATTTATTTCGTCAAAAGAAATTACGGTTTTTGGTTCATCCGATATAGTGGTATTTCCTTTGAATATCAAATTTTTTTTTCCGCTTTTTTCATCTTCATTAACTTCTAATACGCCGTCTAATTCAGCGCTTTTACCTTTCATTTCTTCTTTAGTATATTCTTTTCCATTGATGATGTAAATCATTTCATCAGTAGCTGATTTTTTGATTTCAACTATATTTAAGGATTTTGCATCATTCCAATTTACGCCTACAGTATTTTTAATTTCTTCAAAACCACAAGCATTATCATCATCCTTATCAGAATTAATAAAAATTTTAATATCGTCAATAGGTTCTGTTGATTTTCTTTCCAAAATTCGATTGTAGGTTTTTCCAAAGTCAAAAGAAAGTTTTATTCCAATTATTTCCCCTTCTTTATTTCGCTTTACTTTAGAAATTTTAAGTTTATATTTTTCATCTGAAAAACTCTTTTCTAATTCTCTTAATTCTTTATCGGTGCTGTTTTTGGTTAGAATTGAAGAATAAGTTACTTCTTCAACAGCATAAGTTGCCACTTTTGAGTTTTCTTTTACTTGTGCCACGGTTTCAATTTGAAACAATAGCATAAAACCTACTAATAAAGGAAGAATTGTTGCATACTTCCAAGCGTTTTTTTTGTGTGATTGATTTGTGTGTAACATAACGATTCGTTTTTTGATTAATGATTGATAAAATTGATTAGTAATACTTAAGTTGTGTTGATGAGTCACAACTTTTAATAAGGTTTTTTGATATTCGTATTTGTTTTCGATTTGTTGGAAGGTTTCATTATCGGCAATGAACTCAAGATTTTGCAACATAGCTTTTCGATACAACCAAATAATTGGGTTAACCCAAAAAAGCGCGCAAAATAGTTTTCCAAACAACACATCAATAGAATGTTTTTGTTTGACATGAACGCTTTCGTGTGTTAAAATATGTTCTATTTCTTCTTCGGTAAACATATTTTTATTGATGATGATATAACTAAAAAACGAAAAAGGGTTTTCAATAGAATTTGAATCTATCAAAGTATAATCGCTTGCTTTTTGCTTATTTTGTTTTTGAATCCTTTTGAAAAATGAAGCCAATTCAACTCCTATTTTCAATATAATTGCTATCGAAATTACAAGGTAAGCTGACAATACAATAAAAGACCAATCTATTGGGCTTTCTTGAATGGGAATAGCTATTAAATCACTATTTACAGAAGTTGTTTCTTGATAAAACTCAGCTACAGGTGCTGGTTCCACCCAAATGGTTTTGGTAAAAGTAATTAAAGGTAAAACCAATGATAATAGTAATCCGATAATAAAATACCATCTATTTGAAACAAAAAATGTTTCTTTTCGAAGGAATAGAACATACATCAAGTAAAATAAAATGATGAGTCCGTTTACTTTTGCAAAATAAATTAGCAGATTTTCCATACTAGCTCTTTTTTTCGATTAAAGCTAAAATTTCACGAAGTTCATCTGCCGTAATTTTATCTTCTTCAGCAAAATAAGAAACTAAATTTTTGTATGAACTATCGAAATAGTTATCAATAGCGGTATTCATAAACGTTTTTCTGTACTCTTCTATTTTAACAATAGGGAAGTACTGATGCGTTTTCCCAAAGGCATTGTAACCAACGTATCCTTTTTCTTCTAAATTTCGAACAATTGTTGATAGCGTATTATAATGAGGCTTGTCTTCTAAGATTTCTTCCATGATGTCTTTTACAAAAGCTTTTTTCAGCTTCCATAAAATGTGCATGATTTCTTCTTCTTTGTTAGTTAGTTTTTGCATGACTTATCGTTTTGATAAATCAAAGTTAAACTATTTTTTTAGTTATACAACTATTTTTATAGTTATTTAACTAAATTTTTAGTTTTAAAACTAGTTTCAAGGTTTAAGTTGTACCAATTTATACACCCATAGCCCAAGCAAAACACTAATTAATCCAAGAGTTCCCATAAAGAACCAATTGGCTTGATAACCAAAATTATCGATAATTGTCATTCCAGTTTTGGCACTTAAAATATGCGCCATACTATAGGTCATGGTAAAAATAGCCATATAGCGTCCTTCGTGTCCTTTAGGAGCGCGACTCATGGCAAAGGAATTAGAAAACGGAAAGGCAAACATTTCGGCAAAGGTCATGAATAACATCATGATGATTAAAATGCCTACCCAATTATTAATTAGCAACAGAAACATACTAATGGTCATTAACAATCCACCTAAATTAATAGCTCTAAGTTTATTAATTTTATTTCTTTCGATATAGCTAACTAATGGCATTTCTATGAAAAAAACCAGGATACCATTGAAGGTTAAGAGTAAACCGGTTTGTAATTCCGATAAATTGAATTGCTCTTTATGATACAACGGAATGGTTGTGAACAATTGGAAAAACATGATTCCTGAAATCAAACAAATCATTAGAAAAATCCAAAAGGGAGTATCTTTAAACACAGAATGCGTTAATACTTCACCAGGGTGTTCTTTATCAGTATAGGCAGATTTTTTCTTTTCTTTTACTTTTGCCCAAAAAATAAGAATGGCTACAATGCAAGTTGCACCATCTACCCAAAAGAGTCCTTTGTATCCTACATGCATTATGAGTAAGCCACCCAAAGCGGGTCCGGCAGCAAATCCTAAATTAATCGCTAAACGTACAAGAGTTAAAGCTCTAGTTCTATTTTCAGGTTTTGCATAGGCTCCAAGTGAAACAAACATTGCAGGTCTAAACATATCTGCAATAACCATAA
>Ga0247722_10000942_pt1 | contig 16673 bp, 1 predicted proteins | sample MSEWelMarce3H_FC_FD_189094 | JGI IMG/M metagenome (GOLD analysis project Ga0247722, IMG submission 189094) | Subsurface sediment microbial communities from gas well in West Virginia, United States - MSEEL Well Study Marcellus 3H_FC | ecosystem: Environmental > Terrestrial > Deep subsurface >... | reverse complement strand
AAACTAAAATGTATAATTTAATATTAAAATTAACAAATTCAGATTTATGCTTATATATTCCAGATAAATTAATTGATAACTTTAAAAAAGATTTTTATTACTTTATTAATGAAAATAACGAACTTGATTATGATAATTTAAATCATTTATGTATTATGGTTAAAAATGGGGGACTTCAATTTGAGAAAATGTTATTAGATAATATGTCTTTTTTTGATAGATGGACTATTCTAGACACTGGAAGTACAGATGAAACAATTGATATTATAAATCGTGTTCTAGTTGGTAAGAAAAAAGGGCAACTATTTCAAGAACCTTTTATTAATTTTAGAGATAGCAGGAATCGTTGTCTTGAACTAGCAGGTAAATCATGTAAATTTATAACCATGTTAGATGATACGTATGTAATAGAAGGAAAACTTAGAGAGTTTTTAAATGAAGTAAGAGGAGATCAACGTTCAAATTCATTTACACTTTATATTAAAAGCGATGATACTATATATGGTTCAAATAGAATTATTAAATCTGAATCTGAACTCAGATATGTTCATAGAATACATGAAGTAATTACTGATAAAAATAATATTAATATTGTTATCCCTAAGGAAGTTACACTCATTGATGATAGAAGATTTGATTATATGGAAAAAAGAACAATGGAGAGAAAACAATTAGATTTAAAACTTCTTTTTGAGGAAGTTGATGAAAATCCACATGATCCACGAGCATATTATTACTTGGCGCAAACATATAATTTACTTGAAGACTATGAAAAGGCATTTTATTACTTCACAAAAAGAGCAGAATTCACGAATAGCGGCTTTGTACAAGAACGAGTAGATGCGCTTTTCGAATCAGCAAGAATTGCTAATTTTAAATTAAATAAACCTTGGACCGAATGTGAAGAATTATATAACAAATGTTATAAAACCGATGAATCTAGACCGGAATCTTTATATTTTATCGGTATTCATTATTATTTGGAAAACAATTTCAACAAAGCATTTGGCTATTTCAAAAAAGCGTTTGAGATTGGTTTTCCAATACATTGCCAGTATTCTTTGAAACCAACATTGAGTTACCATTTTTTGCCAAAATTTCTCTGTAAAATCTGTTATGATCTAAAAGAGTATGAACTTGGTTTAAAAGCAGCAGAATTATTTTTAAAGAATAACTTGCCAAATGCCGACTCTTATGAAGAAATAGCATCATGGTACAAAATATATGAAAAATTAGCTATACCAGTTGAAGATTGTACCCCAAAGATGCCTGAAAAACCTATTTTTTGTTTTCACGCAGACGGTGGATTTAATAATTGGTCAGGAAGCAGCATTCTTACCATAGGCGTCGGAGGGTCAGAAACATATATTATCGAACACTCAAGACATATACAAAAATCCGGATTATTCGATGTTTATGTTTTTTGTAATTGCTTGGAAGAGGAGATCTTTGAAGGCGTAATTTATAAACCATTAAGTGAATATTATTCATTTATTAAACAAAATTATATCCATACTTGTATTGTTAGTAGATATTCGGAATATTTACCTGTGACCTTTAAAGGTTGGACTGAAAATGTATATATGGTGGTTCACGATTTGACACCAACAGGTGTTGTTATTCCTCATGATAAAAAATTAAAAAAAATATTCTGTTTAACAGAATGGCATGTTGATTATTTTACACAGATTTTCCCTTCTCTCAAAAATATTACTACATCATTTTATTACGGTATTGATTTTAGCAAGTTCAAAAATGAGATTTCTTTTCACGGTAGAAATGAGATTTCTTTAAAACAACAATATAAATTTATTTATTCGTCATTTCCGAATAGAGGTTTATTAGAGCTGTTACAAATGTGGCCAAAAATTTATGAATTTCAACCTCAAGCTTCATTACATATTTATTGCGATATTGATGGCAAATGGGTTAATCAAGTTCAAGGTGAAATGATGAATAAAATACGCCATCTTTTTATCGAATATGGTGTTAAAGAAAATAATATGAATATTCATTACCATGGATGGGTTAATAAACAAACGCTTTCTGAGGCTTGGTTATCTTCTGATATCTGGTTATATCCTTGTACATTTATGGAAACCTTTTGCTTAACCGCGCTGGAAGCCGCGCTAACAAAAACTCTTGTAATTACTAATAATTTAGCAGCATTACAAAATACTGTTGGTCATAGAGGTGTTGTAATTAAAGGTGAAGCAAATGAACTTGAATGGCAAGAAATGGCGTTATTAAAAATTAAAAAATATTTAGATCCTGAAAATATTCATCTTAAGAATGAACTCATAGAGAGAAATTACGAATGGGCATCTAAATTATCATGGGAGTCACAAGCTAAAAAATTATTAGATGAACACATTTTACAGGAGAAACTTGAATATAAGGGTATGTACAACTGGACGAATGATTTACCGTTTGGTCATAAGAAATTCTTTTTAGAAGCAATTCATTATTTCAATAATAATTATCCAAAAGTTCAGAGTGGAGAGCAAATTAAGGTTTTAGAAGTGGGAACTTATGCCGGAATTTCACTAATTAACATTGTAAAACTTATACCGAATTCTATTGGTTATGGTCTTGATAAATGGTCTAATTATATTGAAGGCGACGCTTTAAATAAAGTAGAAATGTTGAATAATATAGACGAGCTAGAAGTAGAAGCATCTTTTTATAAAAATGTAGCAATTGAAGGGTTGGCAGATAGAATTAGCGGTATCAAAGGCGACTCATATGAAGCATTGTTTGAAATGATGAAAGAAGGCAAAATGTTTGATTTTATTTATATTGATGGAAGCCATTTATCATTTGATTGTTATTCTGATTTGATGATTTCTTGGAGACTTTTGGAAAGAGGCGGATTACTTGCTATAGATGATTATTTGTATAATACTGAAGGAGCAGTTGTTAATTCTCCGTTTGAAGGAGTAAATCATTTTTTAAAGAAACATGGTCACGAAATCAAAATTTTACATAAGGGTTATCGTGTGTTTTTACAAAAAGTTTAAAATATTAAATTTTATTAATTAATTTAATATTTATTAATTATTTATTTTTTTAACCGATTACATATCGAATCATTACTAAACCAGTGCCACCTGCGCCACCACCACCACCCGTTGAACCACAACCTCCTCCACCGCCTCCAGTGTTGGCTGAGCCACCAGCTCCACTCCCTGAACCAGTTGCTCCATTACCTCCACCAAATGTAGCTGTTCCTGCTGTAGAACCTCCACCTCCACCTCCACCACAAACCGCTCTTACAGTACCGTCAAATACTAAATTAAATCCTGAACCTCCATTACCACCAGTAGTACCAGCTCCAGCAACACCAGTACTACCATTTCCACCACCACCACCAGCACCACCAGTACTACCATTTCCACCAGCTCTACCACCACCAAATAACATATCACTAAATACTGTTTTAGAAAAAGAATTTGTTGCACCAGTAGCAGCACCACCACTAGTACTATTACCCGAACCACCAGCACCCGAAGAACCAATAATAGTTGAAAAAGGTGTTGTATATGAATTTGTAAAACCTGTTCCACCAGCTCCACCAGAACCTCCAGCAAGAGCAGAACCTCCAGCACTAGCAGTTATTGTTTGCGAGCCTGGTGCTGGTAAAACAATTGTTGTAACTGATGCAGCGAGACCAACAGTACCAGTAATATTACCCAATGTTGTAAAAGGAACATTAAAGGCGCAAATTAAAGCACCCGCGCCGCCCCCTCCACCAGAAGCACCTCCATAACCACCGCCGTTGCCTCCTCCGCCAATTATACAGAAATCAAATGAAGCGCTTGCACTAATAGCGGAAACTGTCAAAATATAAGCGCCCGTAGTAGTAAATCTATGGCATCTATACTGTCGACCATTCTCAATATAATCTACAGTAGATTGACCTCCAGTAGCTGTTATTCTAGCTGGCGAGTAATAAGTAATTTCTTTATTTGTAAAGTCATAAGCAAGCGTATTTAAATTTGTAGCATTACGAATAGGATTTACATAAAAAGCACTACTTGTTATAGCTGATACAGCAGTTGCTCCAATAGCAATTGAATTTGCGAAAGTGCTTGTGGAAACACTAGCACCTATTGCTATACTATTTGCTCCCGAACCGCCAGCATTTGAACCAATAGCAATCGCATTTAATCCTAATGAAACACTTCCAGCACTTAAACCAATGGCAATAGAACCAGATCCTTGTGTATTTAAACCAGCTGAATTACCAATAGCAATCGCATTTTGACCTTGTGTTTGATTACCAGCCGAACTACCAATAGCAATAGCGCCAGTTCCTTGTGTATTTGAAGCAGCACCATTTCCAATAGCAATCGCATTTTGTCCTTGAGTAGCGTTAGCAGCACCATTTCCAATAGCAATCGCATTTTGTCCTTGTGATATACCCGCCACTTGATTACCAATAGCAATCGCGTTTGGTCCTTGAGCACCTGCAGCAGTTTGATTACCAATAGCAATCGCATTAGCACCTTGAGTATTTCTACCCGTAAAACTACCAATCGCAATTGCGCCTCCACTTTGAGTACTCTCTCCTGCTCTATTACCAATAGCAATAGAACCAGCACCTTGTGTTTGATTACCAGCTGAAAAACCAATAGCAATCGAATTAACACCTTGTGTACTTTGACCAGCCGAACCACCAATGGCAATAGAACCAGAACCTTGTGTCTCCCTACCAGCTGTTTGACCAATGGCAATCGCATTTTGTCCTTGTGTAGAATTACCAGCTGTATTACCAATAGCAATAGCACCAGAACCTTGTGTAGTGGTACCAGCCGAACCGCCAATAGCAATCGCATTTTGTCCTTGTGTATTTTGTCCAGCCGAAGTACCAATAGCAATAGCACCAGAACCTTGTGTCGTTTGACCTGCTGTATTACCTATCGAAATAGCAAATTGTCCTTGTGTATTAGCACCCGCGTTTACTCCAATAGCAATTGAGTTTGTTCCTTGAAGTGTTCCTCCTGCTTGAAAACCAATTGCAATCGCACCCGAATCTTGAGATGTTTGACCCGCTGAATTACCAATAGCAATTGCGTTTACATCTTGACCTGTAAGAGCTCCTCCTGTAATACCAACATTACCAGCATTATAACCAATGGCAATGGATCCAGATTGTTGTCTATTTTGACCAGCTTGATAACCAATAGAAATAGCATTTGTTCCTTGTGCCGATGATGCTGCTTGATAACCAATAGCAATAGCAGCCGAATTTTGTACATTTAAAGCAGCATTATATCCAATTGCTACACCATACTGTTGTTGTCCTTGAAAAGCTGCTTGGTAACCAATAGCAATAGCATTGCTTGATTGAGCACTTCTTCCAGCAAATGCTCCTATAGCAATAGAAAATGAACCTTGATTAGTTTCTCCAGCATTAATACCAATGGCAATAGAATTTGTTCCTTGATTTGAAGCACCAGCTTGAAAGCCAATAGCAATCGCAGCAGATTTTTGTCCTGTTTGACCTGCTGAATTTCCAATGGCAATTGCGTTTACATCTTGACCTGTTACGGCACCTGCTGTTATACCAACGGCACCAGCATTTGCTCCAATCGCAATCGCACCTGATTGTTGATTTGTAAAACCTGCTTGTAAACCCATGGCAATCGCGTTTGTTCCTTGTGCTGAATTTCCCGATGTATAACCAATAGCAATAGCTCCTAATCTTTGACCAAATTGACCTGCTTGACCACCTACAGCAACAGCACCTGAACCTTGTGTGCTAACGCCGGCATTTCCTCCAATAGCAACAGCAAAAGTGCCTTGTGTATTAGCGCCTGCTTGAAAACCAATAGCAACGGCTTGTATGTTTTGTGACGAAAAACCAGCACTTCCTCCAATAGCAACTGCTACATTTCCTTGACTTAATTGTCCCGCAGAATTACCAATAGCAACAGATTGTTGTCCTTGAGTTTGTTGTCCAGCATTTATACCAATTGCAACGCAGCCAGTCGATTGATTTGAAGCACCAGCAGTGACGCCAATCGCAATCGAATTTGTTCCTTGAACTGTACCACCTGCTTGAAATCCAATTGAAATAGCTCCTGATTTTTGAGCTGTTTGTCCTGCTGAATTACCAATAGCAATCGCATTTATATCTTGACCTGTTGCCGCACCTGCTGTAATACCAACTGCTCCAGCATTTACACCAATAGCAATACCTCCTGATTGTTGAGCAGTTTGGCCTGCTCCAGAACCAATAGCAACAGCATTTGTACCTTGACCAATACCGGTTGTAGTTATTCCACCCGCTCCAGCATTTATTCCAATAGCAATAGCACCTGATTGTTGTCTTGTTAAACCTGCGGCACTACCCACAGCAATAGCACTTTGGCCTTGTGTGCTAAATCCTGCGGTTGAACCAATAGCAACCGCAGTCGTTTCTTGACCAGTAGACCCTGCTCTTAAACCAATCGCAACAGCTCCTGCTTTCTGATTAAATAGTCCTGCGTCAAAACCGATAGCAATAGTTGAATTCAGTTGACCTGTAAACCCCGCATTAACACCAATCGCGATAGCATTTAAACTTTGGCTATTTTTTCCTGCTTGATAACCCATGGCAATTGCGCCTGATAATTGACCCGAAGTTCCTGCTTGAGAGCCAATAGCAACCGCATTTGCACCTTGACTTAATTGTCCAGCTAAACGTCCAATTGCTACTGATTCTACTCCTTGCGAATTTTGTCCAGCACTATCTCCAATAGCAATAGCATTGGAGCTTTGCGAATTTTGACCAGCACTTACACCAATTGCTACAGCATTTCCTAATTGAGCTGTATTTCCTGCGAAATAACCTATGGCAATAGAACCACTTGTTTGACTTACTTGACCTGCGGCTACACCCATGGCGATCGCATTTTCATTTTGTCCAGTATTTCCTGCGTTTATACCAATCGCAATTGCTGCTGTTTTTTGTCCGGTTTGTCCTGCATTTGTACCCATGGCAATAGCATTTGTTCCTTGTGTATATTGACCTGCAAAACTACCAATAGCAATAGCTTGAGATTTTTGTCCAGTATATCCAGCGCCATAACCAATTGCTATTGCTCCACTTGCTTGTCCTGTTGAACCCGCGAAAACTCCAATAGCAACCGCATTTACACCTTGATTTGAATAACCTGCCCAATAAGCAATACTTACAGCACCTGAACCCTGATTTATATTTCCTGCTTGAAGACCTAATGCTACAGAATTTATACCTTGACCAGTATATCCTGCTTGTTCACCAATTGCTACTGCTCTATTACCTTGACCAGTATATCCTGCCAGATTACCAACAGCAACAGCTGCTTCACCTTGTGTATATCGCCCTGCCTCATATCCAATGGCAATCGCATTTACACCTTGTGTATTTTGACCTGCTTGATTACCAATAGCAACCGCGCTTTCACCTTGTGTATTTTGACCCGCAAAATAACCTACAGAAACAGCATAGTTTGCTTGATAATTTATACTAGCTTGATAACCAATCGCAACAGAATTAGAACCTTGAGAATTTTGACCCGAAGAAGCTCCAATTGCTACTGAAAATTCACCTTGATTTTCTTGTCCTGCCGACGACCCAACTGCCGTACTTAATTGATTCTGATTTGTATAACCAGCAAATACACCAATTGCTACACTTTGAAGCGCTTGACTATATCTACCAGCTTGGTAACCAATTGCTACAGCATTTGCCTGTTGACTTGTATATCCTGCTTCGAGTCCAATTGCTACAGACCTTTCTTTTTGATCAGCATATCCAGCTGTATAACCAATTGCTATACATTGTGAGGCTTGTCCAGCAAATGTATATCCTGCTGCATTGTAACCAATAGCAATTGAAAATTCCTTTTGTGAATAATAACCAGCATTATTACCAATAGCAATAGAATTTGATGCTTGTGTAAAAGAACCTGCATTTAAACCAATTGCTATAGAATTTGTTCCTTGTGCTGTTGCTCCTGCAGCTGAACCAATCGCAATCGCATTTTGACTTTGTAAACAATAACCTGGTGCTTGATATGTTGTAGCACCATCATACCATTCGGCGCCAATAGCAATTGCGTTTTGTCCCTGTGTATTAGCACCAGCATAATACCCAATAGCAACTGCTCTTGAGCCTTGATAATCATTACCAGCTGAAGCTCCAATTGCTGTAGCATATGAACCTTGACTTCGAATACCTGCAGCTGCGCCAACTGCTACTGCAGAATAACCTTGCGAATAATAAGCACTGTTATACCCAACTGCTACTGCATATTGTTGTTGATATTGATTAGCAGAACCTGTGCCAAGTGCTACGCAATATTGTCCTTGAAAAGAATTACCAGAATATTGACCTATTGCTACAGAATATTGACTTTGTTCTGTATATCCTGCTTGATAACCTATTGCTATTGAATATTGGCCTTGGATATAATAACCTGCTTGAGAACCAATAGCAATGGAATCACGACCTTGACTTGTTTGTCCTGCGTAATATCCAATCGCTATAGACTGTGTGCCTTGTAGTGAATGTCCTGCGTAAAATCCTATACCAATCGCATGTGATTTTTGTGCGTTATGGCCTGCTAAAACTCCAATTCCAATCGCACTCTCTGCTTGTGTGTAGTATCCAGCTTGTCTTCCAATTGCTATTGCTTGGATACCTTGCGAAATAAAACCAGCGTCAGCGCCAATAGAAACAGAATATTGTCCTTGTAGAGTATTACCGGCATTATTACCTATTGCGATAGCATATTCACCTTGACTATCTTGACCTGCTTGTTTTCCAATAGCAATAGAATTAGTTCCTTGTGTGCTTTTTCCTGCGTCTGATCCAATAGCAATACCATATTCTCCTTGACTATATGCTCCCGCAAAGCTACCAACTGCTACAGCAAACTGTCCTTGTGTGTTAGAACCAGCGAATGTTCCAATAGAAACAGCATTACTTCCTTGACCATTTTGTCCAGCATCAGGACCAACAGCTACACAACCAGGACCTTGATTAAGGTTTCCTGCGTTCCAACCTACTGCTGTAGAATATGAACCTTGGCTAAATTGTCCTGCGTTACTTCCAATAGCAGTTCCTTGACCAACTTGATTACTTTGGCCTGCTTGATAACCAATTGCTACACAACTAGCACCTTGTGTTTCTTGTCCAGCTGATTGTCCAATTGCTATTGCGTTTTCTTGTTGACCTTCATATCCAGCACTACTTCCAATAGCAATACTATATGTTCCTTGACTATATCCTCCTGCTACTGTTCCGATAGCTATAGATTCTTGTTGTTGATCATTAACGCCAGCAATATTCCCAATAGCAACACTGCTTCCTCCTTGACTGAATCTTCCTGCTGAGGTTCCAATTGCTACACAATTATTTTTTTGATTATTATATCCAGATCCATTTCCGATAGCAATACAACTATTCTGATTATTTAAATATCCTGCGTCATTTCCGATAGAAATTGAATTCGAGAATACTCCATTTATAGGTTTAATGTTTTGGTTTACTACAAACGGAAATTTAACATATTTTTGAGACGGCCACGACATTATATTATTAATATATAAAATATATTATTTATATATTAAATTCGCATAAATTTATATCTTATCTAAATTTTTTAAGTAAATTTTACATATGCAGTAGCACTTATTATTCCTCCTGTTGGTCCATATGAAGCCGACCAAGCTGTTGCTGGCGCGCCTTCTTGTTTTATTACACATGTTATTCCTTCACCGACAGTAAATGATGTTGAATTGTTAAATGTTGTTGAGTAACCAGAAATTGGAAATGTTGGTGTGGTTATGTTAAATCCAGGCAATCCAACTCCAAGACTTCTATAAGTTGTTCCATTTGCTAATATTAAATCTATTTTTCCATTATTGTTTGTAAACCATGTTAGTTCATTTATTGCTATTGCTGTTATATTACCATTAAATGGAAGTTTACAAAATATTGGCGTTGTTACGCTTGAATTCCATAGTCCATTTGTACCAACTGCATAACCACTTGACCAACTTGTTGTTGCTCCAGCATTTTCATTGAAATAAACATTGTTTGGATAAATAAAAGCACATGTGTTCGAAGAACCATCTATTGTTGGTGAATCTATTATAAAACCTGGACCTGGTCCACCTGAAACATTTGCTGCTCCTGATTCTAAATCAAAATAAAAATTATAAACTGCCGCTCCTACTTGCGACCCGGTTGGACCTGTAACTCCTGTATAACCAGTGGCACCTGTTTCAGAATAGGATACTGTAATGAAATCATCTTGAACAATATTCACGGAAGCATCTAACCCCATTGAAATATATTGAACTGGAACTGAATAATATGGATACGGAGGGCCAGTACCATAACCACCTACAATTCCTGTTACTCTAAAAATCATGTAATATTGAGAATTATAATTTTCACTAACTCTAATATAACTAGATGGTGTTATGCTTGACAACCAATTTGTCGCGTTAGCTCCCTGAGCATCAGTAGCACTAAAATTTAACTGATATGTCTGTGTTGGATATACTCCTGATACTGGATAAGTAGGTGTCATGTATCCAGAACTAATGGGTGATGGTGATGGAGTTGTAGTTTCTGTTTGAAATTTATATAACAAAGTATTTCCGCCAAAGTTTCCACCTTGACCTGTTGGTCCTGTTATGCCAGTTTGGCCTGTATATCCTGTGCTTCCTGTAACACCTGTATATCCTGTGCTTCCTGTCACACCTGTAAAACCTGTTGAACCTGTTCTTCCAGTAAAACCTGTGCTGCCTGTTTGGCCTGTATATCCTGTGCTACCTGTTTGGCCTGTATATCCTGTGCTGCCTGTTTGGCCTGTGTATCCTGTTGGACCTATCTCAGCATAAGAAATTGTAACATTATTTGTTCCAAAAACTGCCGTTGAAGTTCCACTTGGATTTGAACTTGAAATATATGCTAATCCAAATTGATAATATGTTGAAACATTTACATAAGTTGTAGATGAAGTAATTCTGTAAATAGCAAAATTAGCTGAGTTATAATTAACACTTAATCTTAAATAACTTCCTATTCTAACAGCAGCTAACCAAGCAGTTTCTGTTGCTCCTTGAGCATCTATTAAACTCATATTTAAGTAATTATAATTTTGAATATTATCTGTAGCTCCTGTTCTTGCTAATCCAAACTGACCACTACTTAAAGCTGGAGTAGGAATTGGTCCTCCAGAATAAGCTGCTGATGTTGCTGTATATAAAACTGTATCGCCTCCAAAATTACCTCCAGAACCTGTTGGACCGGTTTGACCTGTTTGTCCTGTATATCCTGTTGAACCGGTTTGGCCTGTATAACCTGTTGAACCTGTTTGGCCAGTATAACCTGTACTACCTGTTTGACCTGTATATCCAGTTGAACCTGTTTGGCCAGTATATCCAGTTGAACCTGTTTGGCCAGTATAACCTGTTGATCCTGTTTGACCAGTATAACCTGTGCTTCCTGTCATGCCAGTATATCCTGTGCTTCCTGTTTGACCTGTATATCCAGTTGAACCTGTTTGGCCAGTATAACCTGTTGTTCCTGTTTGGCCAGTATATCCTGTGCTTCCTGTCATGCCAGTATATCCTGTGCTTCCTGTCATACCAGTATATCCTGTGCTTCCTGTCATACCAGTATAACCGGTTGAACCTGTTTGGCCAGTATAACCTGTTGATCCTGTTATTCCTGTAAAACCTGTACTACCTGTATAACCTGTTGAACCTGTTGAACCTGTAACTCCTGTATAACCTGTTGAACCGGTTTGACCTGTGTATCCTGTTGAACCGGTTTGACCTGTGTATCCTGTTGAACCTGTTTGACCTGTATAACCAGTTGAACCTGTTTGACCTGTATAACCAGTTGAACCTGTTTGACCTGTATAACCAGTTGAACCTGTCATGCCAGTATATCCTGTAGAACCTGTTTGACCTGTGTATCCCGTGCTTCCTGTTCTTCCAGTTAATCCTTGAATACCTGTTTCAGAATAAGATATTGTTACATTATTTGTTCCAAAAAGAGAATTAACTGAAGTTCCTCCGCCTGTTCCAGAAACAAACCCAATACCAATTCTATAGTTTCCTGAAACACCATATGAAGTAGCAATACTTGATATTTGATAAATAGCAAAATTTGCTGAATTGTAGTTAACACTAATTCTTATATAACTATTTACAGTAATATTTGTTATCCAAAAAGATTCATCTGTTCCTTGAGCATCTATATTATCAATACAAAGATAAAAACAATTATCTGTTGTATCTGTACCTAAATTAGAACTATATGCTAGACTAATTTGTCCACTTGAAAGTGACGGTGATGGCACAGTTGGTGGTGTTGTAGTATATCCTGTTGCTGCTGTATTTGTATACAAGACTGTATTACCGCCAAAATTACCTCCTATTCCAGTAGGACCTGTATATCCTGTTGAACCTGTAACTCCTGTATATCCTGTTGAACCTGTAACTCCTGTATATCCTGTTGAACCTGTAACTCCTGTATATCCTGTTGAACCTGTGTAACCTGTGCTTCCTGTTACTCCTGTATATCCGGTTGAACCTGTATAACCTGTTGAACCTGTGTAACCTGTGCTTCCTGTTACTCCTGTATATCCGGTTGAACCTGTTTCTCCTGTATAACCTGTTGAACCTGTTACTCCTGTATATCCAGTTGAACCTGTTTCACCAGTGTAACCTGTGCTTCCTGTTTGACCTGTATAACCTGTGCTTCCTGTTTCTCCAGTATAACCTGTGCTTCCCGTAGCACCTGTATTAGCAGCTGTTCCTGGAATGCCTGTAGGACCTGTACAACCTGTTGTGCCTGTATATCCTGTGCTTCCTGTTTGTCCTGTTGGTCCTTGTGGACCAGTATTTCCAAGAATAGTAAAACTTGATTGAATATGAGAATAATATGTAGGACTTTGAAACCATAGCGTTAGATCATGTGGAGAACTAGTATTATTATTAGCATATATAAAAACAGCAATAGCATTATATGAAGTTAAATCTGTATAAGGGACTGTCAATGACATTCTATATTGTAATATTGTAGATACAGAGTCAATTATTGGAACAACACTTGAACTATATCCTGAAGTAACATCTAATGGCGGAGTAACATTTGTTGTATCAATCGCATATAATTCAAAATATAAAGATAAGTCTCCATTATTAGAAAGATCTGCTGAAGCAAATAAATCCATTTCCCATGTTCCAAATGGTATAAATGAAAAGTTACCAATATTTGCTAATGTGTTAGCATAACCGGCAATAACTTTACCAGAAGTAGAACCTGATATTGTGCGTGTTACTGAACTAGGATCGATAAATTCTATAACTGATAAAAGTCTTATATTTCCATATGTCCAACCTGAAATAACTGATGATGGATCGTATGTAGGTGTTGTTGTTTGTGTTTGGTTTAACAATAAGATAAGTCCAGTTGTATCACCTGGAGGACCTTGTATACCTGTAGGACCTGTATTACCTGTTACACCTGTGTAACCTGTGCTTCCTGTATATCCTGTTGAACCTGTTTGACCTGTATATCCTGTGCTACCTGTTACTCCAGTATATCCTGTTGAACCTGTATATCCTGTGCTTCCTGTTTCACCAGTGTATCCTGTTGAACCTGTTTGACCTGTATATCCTGTGCTTCCTGTTTCACCAGTGTATCCTGTTGAACCTGTTTGACCTGTATATCCTGTGCTTCCTGTGCTTCCTGTTTCACCAGTGTATCCTGTGCTACCTGTTTGTCCTGTATAACCAGTACTTCCTGTTTCACCAGTGTATCCTGTTGAACCTGTATATCCTGTGCTTCCTGTTTCACCAGTGTAACCTGTGCTACCTGTTTGTCCTGTATATCCTGTGCTTCCTGTTTGACCTGTATATCCTGTGCTGCCTGTTTCTCCAGTGTATCCTGTTGAACCTGTTACTCCTGTATAACCAGTTGAACCTGTTTCTCCAGTATAACCTGTGCTGCCTGTTTGGCCAGTATATCCTGTGCTTCCTGTTTGGCCAGTATAACCTGTGCTGCCTGTTTCTCCAGTATAACCTGTGCTGCCTGTTTCTCCAGTATAACCTGTGCTACCTGTTTGACCTGTATATCCTGTTGAACCTGTTTCTCCAGTATAACCTGTGCTACCTGTTTGACCTGTATATCCTGTTGAACCTGTTTGACCTGTATAGCCTGTTGAACCTGTCATGCCAGTATATCCTGTTGAACCTGTTTGTCCGGTATAACCAGTACTTCCTGTTTCACCAGTATATCCTGTTGAACCTGTTTGACCTGTATATCCTGTTGAACCTGTTTCACCAGTGTATCCTGTACTTCCTGTTTGACCTGTATATCCTGTATAACCAGTTGAACCCGTTTGTCCTGTATAACCAGTTGAACCTGTAACTCCAGTATATCCTGTTGAACCTGTTTGACCTGTATAACCTGTTGAACCTGTCATACCTGTATATCCAGTTGAACCCGTTTGACCTGTATAACCTGTTGAACCTGTCATACCTGTATATCCAGTTGAACCCGTTTGACCTGTATAACCTGTGCTTCCTGTTTGACCTGTATAACCTGTGCTTCCTGTTTGACCTGTATAACCTGTGCTTCCTGTTTGACCTGTATAACCTGTTGAACCTGTCATACCTGTATATCCAGTTGAACCCGTTTGACCTGTATATCCTGTTGATCCCGTTTGACCAGTATAACCGGTTGATCCTGTAACTCCAGTATAACCTGTTGAACCTGTTTGCCCTGTGTATCCTGTTGAACCTGTTTGTCCAGTATAACCAGTTGATCCTGTAACTCCAGTATATCCTGTTGAACCTGTTTGTCCAGTATAACCAGTACTTCCTGTTACTCCTGTATATCCTGTGCTTCCTGTTTGGCCTGTATATCCGGTTGAACCTGTAACTCCTGTATAACCAGTTGAACCTGTTGGTCCTCTTTCTGAATATGAAACAGTAACATAATCTCCTGGATTTAATACTCCATTCCCAGATAAATAAGATGCTTGAACTTCTACAAAATTACCACTAATTAAGCTAACATGAGGAGGTATTTGAAAAATATAATAATTTAATGATGAATAATTTACACTCATTCTTATATAGCCACCGCTATTTCCTATATTTAGTAACCATGGTAAAGCATCTTGTCCCTGAGCATCGTCTTCGCTTAAATTTAAAGCTACAGTAGTTCCTATTACACCACTAGGAGGTGCTACAATAGCTACTTCTTGTAATGGGAGTGGTTGTGTAACAGCAGTATCAATTCCTTTAAATATATAAAGTAAAGTGTTACCTCCAAAATTTCCATTTAAACCAGACGGACCTGTAACTCCTGTGTATCCTGTGCTTCCTGTTACACCAGTATATCCAGTTGAACCTGTTTGACCTGTATATCCTGTATGACCTGTATAACCAGTACTGCCTGTTTTACCTGTATATCCTGTGCTTCCTGTTTGACCTGTGCTTCCTGTTACACCAGTATATCCAGTTGAACCTGTTTGACCTGTATATCCTGTATGACCTGTATAACCAGTACTGCCTGTTTTACCTGTATATCCTGTAGATCCAGTTTCTCCAGTATATCCCGTAGATCCAGTATAGCCTGTTGATCCTGTTTCTCCTGTTTCTCCAGTATAGCCTGTTGATCCAGTTTCTCCTGTGTAACCAGTATAACCTGTGCTTCCTGTTTCTCCAGTATAGCCTGTTGATCCTGTTTCTCCTGTGTAACCAGTATAACCTGTGCTTCCTGTTTCTCCAGTATAGCCTGTTGATCCTGTTTCTCCTGTGTAACCAGTATAACCTGTGCTTCCTGTTTCTCCAGTATAACCTGTAGATCCAGTTTCTCCAGTATATCCCGTAGATCCAGTATAACCTGTGCTTCCTGTTTCTCCAGTATAACCTGTATACCCTGTATAACCTTTTGAACCCGTGTACCCCGTTGATCCTGTTACTCCAGTATAACCAGTATACCCTGTTGATCCTGTATATCCAGTTGATCCTGTATTTCCTGTATATCCAGTGCTTCCTATTTCTCCAGTGTAGCCAATTGATCCTGTAGGACCATTATACGCTAATTGAAACACTTTTAATAAGCATGCTCTAGCTTGAGGTATGTCAGTAAAAATAAATGGTACCCCTCCAGTATATTCAATTTGAATTTCAACATAATCGTTAGCGGACATATCAACTAATGTTGATGCTATATAAACAGGTTCAGAACCTGGTACAGGAGTAGGGTTTCCCGAGTCTTCATATGTAGATGAGTTAAGAAGAATAGTTCCATTTTTATAAAAGTTAGTTTTTACTGTTACTGAATTATCTTTGCCTTGTATTCTATTATCAAAATAGTATACACCAGATGTTGATACAGTTACTTGTGAATAGTTAAAAATTGAAATTCCATAAGCATATGTTGCATATGGCCATCGAAGTATTGTTGGACTTGAATTACCACTAACGTCTCCGCCTGAATAAAACTGTCCATAGTTTACAACTGTTCCTCCTAGACCAGCAGGTCCTTCGGGTCCTTCGGGTCCTTGTATACCAGTTGGTCCAGTATAACCTGTGGTACCAATTCCATACGGCCCTGTTACCCCCATGGGACCATAAACTCCTGTTGGTCCTCTATCCCCCTC
>Ga0247722_10000940_pt1 | contig 16681 bp, 15 predicted proteins | sample MSEWelMarce3H_FC_FD_189094 | JGI IMG/M metagenome (GOLD analysis project Ga0247722, IMG submission 189094) | Subsurface sediment microbial communities from gas well in West Virginia, United States - MSEEL Well Study Marcellus 3H_FC | ecosystem: Environmental > Terrestrial > Deep subsurface >... | reverse complement strand
AAGCACTTCCTCTATCGGCAGTTGAAGGAATGAAAATAGTGAAAGATGAATTAATGAATACAAATCAAAAAACTTCTAACTTCTAACTTCTAACTTCTAACTTCTTATTATATTTGCACTTTGTTAAACAACACACAACAACATGCAACTAACAGAATTAAATGCTATTTCTCCAATTGATGGTCGTTATAGAAATAAAACCGTTTCATTAGCTCCTTATTTTTCTGAAGAAGCCTTAATAAAATATAGAGTTCTAGTCGAAATTGAGTATTTTATTGCGCTTCGCGATGCCGATTTACCTCAACTAGCTAAAATTGATAAAACAATATACCCTTCGTTACGAGCAATTTACCAAAATTTTTCTACCGAAGATGCACTTTGGATCAAGAATTCCGAAAAAACAACGAATCACGATGTAAAAGCGGTGGAATATTTCATCAAGTCAAAATTTGATGGATTAGGTTTACAAGATTTCAAAGAATTCATCCATTTCGGATTGACATCTCAGGACATCAACAATACTGCAATTCCGCTTTCTACCAAAGAAGCATTTGAAAATGTATATTTACCAGGATTAGTAAGCGTTATTGCAAAATTAAAAGAATTGGCTATGGAGTGGAAAGACATTCCATTATTAGCCAGAACTCACGGACAACCTGCCTCTCCTACTCGTTTAGGAAAAGAAATTTTAGTTTTTGTAGAGCGTTTAGAAGAGCAAATGCGTTTGTTGTTCAACGTGCCTTTTGCAGCAAAATTTGGAGGTGCTACTGGAAATTACAACGCACATAAAGTAGCGTATCCAAATACCGATTGGAAAAAATTTGGGACTGATTTTGTAGAAAATAGTTTGGGCTTACACCATTCATTTCCAACGACACAAATTGAACATTATGATCATTTTGCCGCATTTTTTGATGCTTTAAAACGAATCAATACGATATTAATCGACTTAGATAGAGATATTTGGACTTATGTTTCTATGGATTATTTCAAACAAAAAATAAAAGCTGGCGAAATTGGTTCTTCGGCAATGCCACACAAAGTAAATCCAATTGATTTTGAAAATTCGGAAGGAAATTTAGGAATTGCGAATGCTATTTTTGAACATCTTTCGGCAAAATTACCACTTTCAAGATTACAACGCGATTTAACGGATAGTACGGTGTTACGTAATATTGGTGTTCCAATGGGCCACACGTTAATTGCATTTGAAGCAACTTTAAAAGGATTAAACAAATTGTTATTAAACGAAGAAAAGTTTGCGGAAGATTTAGAGAAAAACTGGGCAGTTGTTGCAGAAGCGATTCAAACGATTTTACGTCGTGAAGGCTATCCAAATCCGTATGAAGCTTTGAAAGACTTAACCCGAACAAACGCTGTAATCAATAAAGAAGCGATTCATAATTTCATTGGAACTTTAAAAATTTCTGAAGAAGTTAGAGCTGAATTGATGCAAATTACACCAAGTAATTATTTAGGGATTTAATTTCAAATCTCATTTATAAAAAAAATCCATTCTGATATTTCGGAATGGATTTTTTGCTTTTCACTAATTACTTAACGGGAGTAATTTGGAGCTTCTTTTGTTATGGTTACATTATGAGGATGACTTTCACCAATACCACTTGCTGTAATTCTGATGAAACGACTACTTTCTTGCAAAGTTTGAATATCTTTTGCACCACAATAACCCATTCCGGCTCTTAAACCGCCTATGAATTGTTGCATGCTTTCGTTTAATTCTCCTTTATATGGCACGCGACCTACAATTCCTTCTGGAACTAATTTCTTAACATCGTCTTCTACATCTTGGAAATAACGGTCTTTTGAACCTTCTTGCATCGCTTCTACAGAGCCCATTCCTCGATATGATTTGAATTTTCTTCCTTCAAAAATAATGGTTTCACCTGGCGATTCTTTTGTTCCTGCTAAAAGAGAACCTAACATCACGCAATCAGCGCCTGCAGCAATCGCTTTTGGAATATCTCCTGTATATCGAATTCCACCGTCTGCTATAACTGGAACTCCTGTTCCTCTTAACGCCGCAGCTACTTCTAAAACTGCTGAAAATTGAGGAAATCCAACTCCTGCCACAACTCTCGTCGTACAAATAGAACCTGGTCCAATTCCAACCTTCACTGCATCAGCTCCGTTTTGAGCTAAATATAATGCTGCTTCTGGTGTTGCTATATTACCCACTACTACATCTAAATCTGGAAATTTTGCTTTAACTGCTTTTAAAACATCTACCACGCCTTTTGTATGTCCGTGAGCAGTATCAATAATTACAGCATCAACTCCAGCGGTTACTAGAGCTGTTGCTCTATCAACTGCATCAGCAGTTACTCCTAAAGCCGCAGCTACTCGCAAACGACCAAATCTGTCTTTATTAGCAATTGGTTTTTGCGTAAGCTTAGTAATATCTCTAAAGGTAATTAACCCTACTAATTTATTATTGTTGTCAACTACTGGTAATTTTTCAATTTTATTTTCTTGTAGAATTCCTTCGGCTTCTTGTAAAGTAGTGCCTTGAGCTGCCGTAACTAAATTTTCGGAAGTCATTACTTCTAAAATAGAACGGGTATTTATTTTTTCGAAACGTAAATCTCTATTGGTCACAATTCCTTTTAAAATTCCGTTTTCATCTACTACAGGAATTCCGCCAATGCTAAATTCTTTCATTGCCATTTTAGCATCACCAACTGTTGCTGATAAAGGTAAAGTTACCGGGTCGATAATCATACCACTTTCAGCACGTTTAACTTTCTTTACTTTAGCTGCTTGTTGCTCAATCGTCATGTTTTTGTGTAACACACCAATTCCGCCTTCTTGCGCCATTGCAATTGCCATAGAACTCTCGGTAACGGTATCCATTGCAGCGGAAACTATAGGAACATTCAAAGTAATATTTCTCGAAAACTTCGATTGAATACTAACTTCACGTGGTAAAATTTCTGAATAATTTGGAATAAGCAAAACATCGTCGTATGTAAGACCTTCGCCAACGATTTTAGAAGTGTGTGCTTTCATGGTGCAATTTGTTGTAGTTGTTAAATTGCATGCAAATATAGTAAATCTTAAGCAAATAATCTATTCTTTCCTGATTAATTAATGTAACTTGCATAAATAATATTTTTTTTCTTATGAAAGATTCTAGTAAAACAATTACAGGTTTATCCAATTTAGAAGTTTTAGAATCTGCAAAAAGAAACGGAACCAATTCCGTAGAACACGCTAAAAAAAACCACTTTTTGACCTCGTTATTAGACATTATTAAGGAACCCATGTTTCTTTTATTGTTTACAGCAACGAGTATTTATTTCATAACTGGAGATTATGCTGATGGCATTTTTATGGCTTTTGCAATAGTTTTTGTAATTGCTATTTCTGTTTATCAAGAATCTAGAAGTCGAAATGCCATTGAAGCTCTAAAAAAATTATCGCAACCCAAATGTAAAGTCATACGAGAAAGCATAATTATTGAAATTTCTTCAGAAGAAATTGTAATTGGAGATTGCGTTCAACTAGAAGAAGGTGCTTTCATTCCCGCAGACGGAAGAATACTTTCTTCCAATGATTTTTCGGTTAACGAATCTATTTTAACTGGCGAATCTTTAGCCGTATTTAAATCAAATCAAGCTGAAAATAACCAAGTGTTTCAAGGGACTATTGTAGCATCTGGACTTGCTATTTGCAAAATAACCGATATTGGTAAAAACACGCAATTAGGAAAAATAGGTTCGAGTTTGAATGCTATTCAAGACGAAAAAACGCCTTTGCAAATCCAAATAAATAATTTCGTTACTAAAATGTCAATCATTGGATTAGTAATTTTTGCCATTGTTTGGGGGATTAATTATTACAATTCAAGAATCGTTTTAGATAGTTTACTACAAGCCTTAACTTTAGCAATGAGTGTTATTCCTGAAGAAATTCCGGTTGCGTTTACTACTTTTATGGCTTTAGGTGCTTGGCGTTTGCTGAAAATGGGCATTATTACTAAACAAACCAAAACCGTTGAAACCTTAGGAAGTGCCACTGTAATATGTACTGATAAAACAGGAACCATTACTGAAAATCGAATGAGTTTAGCAGAATTATATCTTTTTAAATCCGATTCGATATTAGAGTCTTTACAAAAACTAAATCCTGAAGCAGAAGAAGTATTGAATTACGCCATGTGGGCAAGCGAACCCATACCTTTTGATGCAATGGAAATTGCGATTCATGAAGCTTATTCTAAGTTTGAAAGCGAAGACGAACGACCTCTTTTTAAATTGGTTCATGAATATCCTTTAAACGGGAAACCACCCATGATGACTCACATTTTTGAAAACAAATTGGGTAAAAAAATCATTGCTGCTAAAGGAGCACCTGAAGCTATGGTTGAAGTAAGTAATTTAAATGAAGCTGAAAAAAATCAGGTTTTATCTGCAATGAAAAGCATGACGCAAAAAGGATTTCGGGTTTTAGGTGTAGGCATTTCAGAATTTTCTGGAACAGATTATCCCGCAACTCAACAAGAATTAAAATTCAATTTTAAAGGCTTAATTGCATTTTATGATCCGCCAAAACACAATATTCAAAAAGTTTTCGAAACATTTTATAAAGCTGGAATTCAAGTAAAAATTGTAACTGGTGATAGTGCAGAAACGACTTCAACTATTGCAAAACAAATAGGCTTTAAAAATACAGATAAAGTATTGAATGGTGACGAATTAATGGCAATGGATGAAGCGACTTTGAAAGAAAAAGTAATGGAAACTACTATTTTTACCAGAATGTTTCCAGAAGCTAAACTTAAAATTATTCAAGCTTTAAAGGCAAATAATCAAATTGTAGCAATGACTGGCGATGGTGTAAATGATGGACCTGCATTGAAATCGGCACACATTGGGATTGCTATGGGTAAAAAAGGAACTGAAATTGCAAAACAAGCCGCAAATTTAATTCTAGTAGACGACAACTTCGAACGAATGACCGATGCTATAGCTATGGGAAGAAAAATTTATATTAATCTAAAAAAAGCGATTCAATATATTATTTCGATACATATTCCTATAATTTTAATTGTCTTCATTCCGCTAGCTTTAGGTTGGATATATCCGAATATTTTTACGCCAGTTCATATTATTTTCTTGGAAATCATAATGGGTCCAACATGTTCCATCATTTACGAAAACGAACCGATGGAAGACAATTTGATGTTACAAAAACCAAGACCATTAACTACGACTTTTTTTAATTTCAAAGAAGTATTGATTAGCATCATTCAGGGATTGATAATTACGATGGGGCTATTATTTATCTATCAATATGCAATTGGAGAGCATATGTCAGAAAAAGGCACAAGAACACTGATTTTCTTAACCTTAATTACTTCTAATATTGTATTAACGTTAGCGAATCGTTCGTTTTATTATTCAATTTTCAAAACGATTCAGTACAAAAATAATTTGGTAGGATTGATTATTGGGATAACCATTATATTGACAGGATTACTTTTGTTTATTCCTGCATTTTCTAACTTCTTCTTGTTTGAAAAAGTAAGTTTTTTCCAAATAGGACTATGTATTTTAGCAGGAAGTATTTCAGTGCTTTGGGTCGAAATTTATAAAGCCTTTAAACGAAGAAAAAAGAATTAATGAAACTCTCCAAATAGTTTTGTCGCTTCATTATAAGCACTCTCAAAACTCATGGGACTGGTGTTTGTGTTTTCTCTTTTGGTAGTGAAATAGGACAATAATTTTTCCGTTGGCATGTTACCCGTTAAATCATCTTTTGCCATGGGACAACCACCAAAACCTTGAATGGCGCCATCATAACGACGACAACCTGCGTTATATGCTGCATCAATTTTTTCAAACCATTTATCAGGCGTGGTGTGAAGATGCGCACCAAATTCAATCTTTGGATATTTCGGAATTAAATTGGAAAACAAATAATCAATTACTTCTGGAGTGGAACTTCCAACGGTATCCGAAAGCGATAGAATTTTTACCCCCATATTCGCCAATTTTTCAGTCCATTCACCCACAATTTCAACATTCCAAGGATCACCATAAGGATTTCCGAAGCCCATTGAAATATAAGTAACGACTTCTTTATTGGATTGATCAGCGATTTCTAAAATTTCTTGAAGAGTGACTAAACTTTCGGCAATTGTTTTGTGCGTATTTCGCATTTGAAAGTTCTCAGAAATCGAAAAAGGGAAACCTAAATATTGAATTTCATTGTGAATTGAAGCGTTTTGAGCTCCTTGCGTATTGGCAATTATAGCTAATAATTTACTGCTTGTTGCCGATAAATCTAATTGGGCCAAAACCTCAGCTGTGTCTTGCATTTGCGGAATCGCTTTTGGCGAAACAAAACTTCCAAAATCAATAGTATCAAAGCCTACACGCAATAACGATTGAATGTATTTTACCTTTTTATCAGTAGGAATAAACGGTTTAATGCCTTGCATGGCATCGCGCGGACACTCGATAATTTTGATTGGATTCATAGCTTCAAAGATAGCAATTTTAAATCTGCTCTAAAATCTTTTTATTGATTGCTTTCACTAAAGCTGGTCCTTCATAAATAAATCCTGTATAAAGTTGGACTAAACTTGCACCAGCATTAAGTTTTTCAATGGCATCTTCAGCGGTATGAATTCCTCCAACACCAATTATTGGAAACGATCGATTACTTTTTTCCGAAAGAAAACGAATCACTTCGGTAGAACGTTTAGTCAATGGTTTTCCAGATAAACCGCCCATTTCTGATTTGTTTACCGATTGTAAGCCTTCACGAGAAATTGTGGTATTGGTAGCAATTACACCCGCAATTTTAGTTTCATTAACGATGTCAATGATGTCTAAAAGCTGTTCGTCCGTTAAATCGGGAGCTATTTTTAACAGGATTGGTTTTTGATTTGGTTTTGCGTTGTTCTTATCTTGAAGTGTTTGTAACAGCTCCGTCAAAGGCTTTTTATCTTGCAGTTCGCGAAGATTTGGAGTATTTGGCGAACTCACATTTACTACAAAATAATCAACATAAGGAAACAACGCTTCAAAACAAATTTCGTAATCTTTCACCGCTTCTTCGTTTGGCGTAACTTTATTTTTTCCGATGTTTCCACCGATTAAAACGCCTTTGTTCTTTTTTAAACGTTCTACCGCATCTTTAACTCCTCCATTATTAAAACCCATTCGGTTGATAATGGCATTGTCTTCTTTTAAGCGGAATAAACGTTTTTTAGGGTTTCCTTCTTGTCCAACAGGTGTTAAGGTTCCAATTTCTATAAATCCGAAACCGAAATTCGACAACTCTTGATATAACTTCGCATCTTTATCAAACCCAGCAGCTAATCCGACAGGGTTTTTTGAATTTAATTCCGAAAACTTCTCTTTCTAAACGAGCATCTTTTACTTCATAAAACGATTGAAACAAATATGAAAAACCTGGAATTTTATTCAGAATACGAATGAGTGAAAAAGTAAAATAATGCACTTTTTCGGGATCAAAACAGAATAATAAAGGGCGAATGATTAATTTGTACATAATTTGTTGTGTTGTAATGCAAAAGTATAAAAATGCAATTCCAAAAAAAAGATTTTTTGCAATTCTGAAGATACTATTTATTATTTTTTTTGTAAAACCACTTCAATAGGATTATTAGTTCGAGGACCAAAAGTACGGGCTTGTCGTTCGTTTTCACTCGAACATAAAATGTACATATTAAAAGCTTGCAATTGAACTACTTGTTCATGGAACTTTCCTTTTGAATCTTGAATTTTGATATAAAATTCTTCCGCAGGAAAGGTATTGGTTACCGAAAGCAAATAGGTGTCGCCAGCATAGGGAAAAAACCATTTCTCAGGTTCGTTTGGCTTACTAATTAAGTGATTTCGAGTAAACATTAAAGGCCGATTACCAAATTTCCAGCTGTATTTATTATTCTCGTTGATAACTACTTCTCCTTTTTCGTTTACCAATGTAATTTTTAAATCAGGGATGTTATCTGATTTTCCTTCTTCATGAGCTTTTACCACTAAATAAGAGGTGAAATCAAACCCACAATGCGGCACTTGTGCAAATGAGTACAATGAAAACAGAAGAAAGAAAATAGTTATTTTTTTCATTTTTTATGGTTTCGCATTTTTTTTCAAATAGTCCAAAATCAAATACGTATCATCGTTAGAAATTCCTCCTTTTTTTTGCATTTCAAAAAGAATTGGCTCCCATTGTTGTGAAGTGTAGGCATTGGGCGCATATAAATCATGACACTCTGCGCAACGTTTTTGAAACATTTTCTCTCCAGATTCTTCTAGAGTCATACTTACAACTTCTACAGTTTGTATTGGAGCTGTAACTTGTTTTTGAGTGTTACAAGAAAGTAAACTAAACATAAATATGAACACAACTAAAAATGAAATTTTCATAATTTGATTTTTTATTTGAGGTAAATATAAAAAAAATCCCAAGACAATGTCTCAGGATTGTTTCTGTATTTAGAATACTATTTATTTTACATCCATTAATTCAACATCAAAAACTAATGTTGCGTCAGGTGGAATAACTCCTCCTGCACCTCTAGAGCCATATCCTAAGTATGAAGGAATTACAAAACGTGCTTTGTCTCCTACCTTTAATAAGGCAATTCCTTCATCCCATCCTTCTATTACCTGACCAACCCCTAATTGAAAATCAATTGGTTGTTTTCTCTTGTAAGAAGAATCAAAAACTTGTCCGTTTTCTAAAGCCCCTTGATAATGCACTGATACTTTTTTACCTTTTTCAGCTTGTGCACCATTACCTTTTTGGATAATTTGGTAACGCAAACCACTCTCAGTCTTTTGAAAACCAGCGGCTAATTTTTCTAAAGCTTCCTCTGCCATTTTTTTTTGTTCAGCAATTCTTTTGGCACGAGAACCTTCAAATGTTCTGAACGCCTCAATAGCATTCCAATTTTTAGCCTCGTCACCTACTCTAATAATTTCAATACTTTCTAATGCATCATTACCTGCAACAGCATCAACCACATCTTGACCTTCTACAACATGACCAAAAACAGTGTGTTTTCCGTCTAACCAATTGGTAGGAACGTGCGTAATAAAGAACTGAGAACCATTTGTACCCGGACCTGCATTTGCCATAGACAAAACGCCTGGTTTATCATGTTTTAAATTAGGGTGAAACTCATCATCAAAATTGTAACCTGGACCACCAGTACCTTGACCTTGTGGACAACCACCTTGAATCATAAAATCAGGAATAACACGGTGAAATTTTAATCCGTCGTAATATGGTTTACCCATTGGACGAGCTGAATTTTCTAATTGACCTTCTGCTAATCCTACAAAGTTTCCTACTGTACCAGGCGTTAAATCGTGTGTTAATTTTACTAAAATAGTTCCTTTTGAGGTATTAAATTTAGCGTATATTCCGTTTTCCATTGTTTTGAATTTTAATTTGAAAGTGCAAAATTACAAAATAAATAGTAGATTTGATATACAAAAATAAATACCATGAAAACGAGCGACTACATCAATATAAATAAATCGACTTGGAATGATAAAGTTGATGTACATATTGATTCTGAATTTTATGACATGAAAGGATTTCTGCAAGGAAAATTAACTTTCAATGCTATAGAATTGGAATTACTTGGTAACGTAAAAGGCAAAAAAGTGTTGCACTTGCAATGTCATTTTGGACAAGATACTATGACTTTTTCCAGAATAGGGGCAATTGCTACAGGAATAGATTTTTCAGAAAAAGCTATAGAAAGAGCAAGAGAAATTAATCAAAATTTAGGTTTAGATGCTAATTTTATTTGTTGTGATATTTATGATTTACCAAATCATTTAAACGAAAAATTCGATATAGTTTTCACGAGTTATGGAACAATTGGTTGGTTTCCTGATCTTGACAAATGGGCCGCAGTTATTTCGCGACTTTTAAAACCTGGAGGGAAATTTGTAATGGCCGATTTTCATCCAGTTGTTTGGATGTTTGATAACGATTTTAGAGAAGTGTTTTATAATTATTTTAATACCGAAGCTATTATAGAAGTTGAATCTGGAACTTATGCCGAAAAAGAAGCTCCAATTACCACTCAATCAATCACTTGGAATCACCCTGTATCAGAATTATTAAACGCATTGATTTCAAATGGTTTAGAATTAAACTGTTATAATGAATTTGATTATTCTCCTTATAATTGCTTTAATCAAACAGAAGAATTTGAACCAAATAAATTCAGAATCAAACATTTAGAAAATAAAATTCCGATGGTGTATTCTTTATCAGCAACTAAAAAATAAACAATTATCTTTGCATCATGCGAATAGATATTATTACCGTTTTACCTGAATTAATGCGAAGTCCGTTTGAAGCTTCGATTATGAAACGTGCCATTGAAAAAGGATTGGTTGAAGTTCATTTTCACAATTTAAGAGACTACACAACCAACAAACAAAAGAGTGTTGATGATTATCAATTTGGTGGCGGTGCTGGTATGGTTATGACAATACAACCAATAGATGCTTGCATTTCGAAACTTAAAACCGAAAGAACATACGACGAAATCATTTACATGACTCCTGATGGCGAAACATTGAACCAGAAAATGGCAAACTCAATTTCGATGTATGAAAATATCATGATTTTATGCGGTCATTATAAAGGTGTAGATCAACGAGTTCGCGACATGCATATTACAAGAGAAATTTCAATTGGTGATTATGTGTTAAGTGGTGGAGAAATTGGTGCTATTGTTTTTTGTGATGCTATCATACGATTAATTCCCGGAGTATTGAGTGATGAAACTTCGGCATTGACCGATAGTTTTCAAGATAATTTGCTGTCACCTCCAATTTACACTCGTCCAGCCGATTATAATGGATGGAAAGTTCCTGAAATATTATTGAGTGGAAATTTTCCGAAAATTGAAAAATGGCGAGAAGACATGGCTTACGAACACACAAAAGACAGAAGACCCGATTTATTGGAGAATGATTAATGTAATTTGATGTTCTGAAGTTTTGATTTTCATATATTCTGATATTCTGATGTTCTGATGTTCTAATATTCCGAAAATCCATTGTCTGAAAATCCATTGTCTGAAAATCCATTGTCTGAAAATCCATTGTCTGAAAATCCATTGTCTGAAAATCCAATATCCAATATCCAAAAATCAAAACTTCAGAAAATCAAATATCCAAAAATCCCTTTCCAAATATTTTCGAATTTGAAATTTGTTTATTCGATTTTTTTTAATACTTTTGCACCCACTTTGAATCAACCTCTGGCGATAGACGTGAATGTTGCTTTGAATCGAATTTATTATTTTTAAAAACTATGTCAAATTTAGTTGATTTCGTTAATAACGAATTTGTTACAAGAAAAGATTTCCCAGAATTTGGTGCTGGTGATACAATCACTGTGTACTATGAAATTAAAGAGGGTGAAAAAACTAGAACTCAGTTCTTCAAAGGAGTTGTAATCCAAAGAAGAGGTTCTGGAGCTACTGAAACTTTTACTATTCGTAAAATGTCTGGAGCTGTTGGAGTGGAGCGTATTTTTCCAGTAAATTTACCTGCATTACAGAAAGTTGAAGTAAACCAAAGAGGTAAAGTTCGTAGAGCTCGTATTTACTACTTTAGAGAACTTACTGGTAAAAAAGCAAAAATCAAAGAAAGAAGATACAAAAACTAATTCTTACTTTCTCAAGTATAAAAAATCCCGCAATTGCGGGATTTTTTTTTATCATATCATAAAAAAGCAGTGAATAAACACTACTCTTATAATAAATTATAAAACTATAAATTAAAAAACAAACATTGCACGTTCGCTCATTAATTCATTCACTTCTTCAGCTACTTGTTCTAAAACAGCTTCATCAGTATGGTTCATTAACACTTTATCGATTAACGCAACAACAGTTTCCATATCTTCTTCTACTAAACCACGAGTGGTAATTGCTGGAGTTCCCACACGAATTCCTGAAGTAACAAAAGGCGACTTATCATCAAAAGGCACCATGTTTTTATTTACTGTAATTTCTGCTTTTACTAAAGCATTTTCAGCATCTTTTCCAGAAATTCCTTTATTTCTCAAATCAATTAACATCATGTGGTTATCAGTTCCATCAGAAATTAATTTATAACCTCTTTTATTGAAAGCTTGTGCCATAACTTGTGCATTACTTTTAACCTGCATTGCATAACGGAAGAATTCATCGGTTAAACATTCTCCAAACGCTACTGCTTTAGCTGCAATAATATGCATTAATGGTCCCCCTTGATTTCCTGGAAAAACAGACATATCTAAAACATGAGACATCATTCTTATTTCACCTTTTGGAGTGGTTAATCCCCATGGGTTTTCAAAATCTTTACCCATCATGATCATTCCACCTCTTGGTCCTCTCAACGTTTTATGAGTAGTAGTTGTTACGATATGGCAATGTGGAATTGGGTCATTTAATAATCCTTTAGCTATTAATCCTGCAGGATGAGAAATATCGGCCAATAACAATGCACCAACGCTATCTGCAATTTCACGGAAACGTTTAAAATCCATATCACGAGAATAAGCGGATGCTCCAGCAATGATCATTTTAGGTTTGTTAGCTAGAGCAATTTCTTGAATTTTATCATAATTCAAAACACCTGTTTCCTCTTCAACACCATAAAAAACAGGGTTGTATAATTTTCCAGAAAAATTTACAGGTGAACCATGAGTTAAATGCCCTCCATGAGACAAATCAAAACCTAAAATAGTATCACCAGGTTTTAAACAGGCTGCAAAAACAGCTGTATTTGCTTGAGAACCTGAATGAGGTTGCACATTAACATATTCGGCACCAAATAAAGCTTTTGCTCTATCAATAGCGATTTGTTCTACAACATCTACTACTTCACAACCACCATAGTAACGTTTACCTGGATAGCCTTCGGCATATTTATTTGTTAAACAAGAACCTGCAGCTTCCATTACTTGGTCACTTACAAAGTTTTCTGATGCAATTAATTCAATTCCATGAATTTGTCTGTCTTGTTCGTCAAGAATAAGGTCAAAAATTTGTTCGTCGCGTTGCATTGAAAAAAATATTTCGTTAAAATTAGGTCAAAATTACGAAAAAGGTTTGTTACATTGTCAGATAATTTTATATTTGATTCATAATTTTTCAACAACAAACTAACAATAAAAATATGCCAAATATTGCCAATGATCCGAGCAGAAAAACATGGATTAATGTTCCTGAAAATAGTGATTTCCCTATTCAAAATATTCCGTTTGGAGTTTTTATTACCAAAGAAGATGTAATCACGATAGGTACTCGAATTGGTAACTGTGCCATCGACATGGGTGCTTTACAACAACTCGGTTATTTTGAAGGAATTGAATTGACTGACGATATGTTCATGCAAGACACTTTAAATGACTTTATTTCAGATGGAAAAAAAACATGGCGTTTAGTACGTAATCGTTTAGCCGAACTTTTCGATGAAAATAATCCAAAACTAAGAGACAATTCAGCACATCGAGAAGTGATTATTTTCAACGTTGAAGAAATTGAAATGTTGCTTCCAGTTCAAATTGGAGATTACACTGATTTTTATAGTTCAAAAGAACATGCGACTAATGTTGGTAAAATGTTTCGTGATCCAGAAAACGCTTTATTACCTAACTGGCTTCACATTCCGGTAGGATATCACGGTAGAAGCTCAACTATTGTACCTTCAGGGATACCGGTTCATAGACCTTATGGACAAACATTACCAAACGGAGAAACTACTCCTGTTTTTGGACCATCAAAACTAGTTGATTTTGAGCTAGAAACTGCTTTTATTACAACCGATGCGAATCTAATGGGAGAACCAATTCCTGTAGAAGAAGCAGAAGAACATATTTTCGGAATGGTTTTATTTAATGATTGGAGTGCACGCGATATCCAAAAATGGGAATATGTGCCTCTTGGACCTTTTTTAGCTAAAAACTTTGCTTCCTCTATTTCTCCATGGATTGTTACCATGGATGCCTTAGAGCCATTCAGAGTGAAAGGTCCTGAGCAATCTCCAACACCGCTACCTTATTTACAGCAAAAAGGAAACAAGGCATTTGATATTAACTTGGAAGTTGCTATCAAACCAGAAAATTCGGTTGAAACCGTAGTTTCACAATCTAATTTTAAATATATGTATTGGTCCATGGCTCAGCAATTGGCACACCATACTATTAATGGTTGTAGAATTAATTCGGGCGACATGATGGGAAGTGGAACGATTTCTGGTCCTACCGAAGATTCATTTGGCTCTATGCTAGAATTAAGTTGGGGCGGACAAAAACCAATTCAAATGAAAGATGGTAGCGAACGTAAATTCATTAACGACAATGACACTGTTATTATACGTGGGTATTGTCAAAATGATCAAGTTAGAATTGGATTTGGCGAAGTCAGCAGTAAATTATTGCCCGCCATAAATTTGAAGTTCTAACAGAAATGCCTATCAAAAAATGTCATTTTAATAATTTTAAGGTCAAAAAATATTAAATTAATAATTCAAACGATTTCGTTTCGGTTTTAGCTGCAAATGAAGTGAATTTATTATCTTTGTGACCGCATTTTAACAAACAAAACAGCAAACCTAACAATATGGCAAAGATTAAAGTAGTTAATCCAGTAGTAGAATTGGATGGCGATGAAATGACTCGAATCATTTGGAGTTTTATTAAGGAACAATTAATTCTTCCTTATTTAGATTTAGATATTAAATACTATGATTTAGGGATCGAAAGCAGAGAAGCTACTAAAGACCAAATTACCATTGATTCTGCAGAAGCTATAAAAAAATATAACGTAGGGATTAAATGTGCCACAATTACTCCTGATGAAGAAAGAGTAAAAGAATTCAATCTTTCTGAAATGTGGAAATCACCAAATGGAACAATTCGTAACATTGTAGGTGGTACGGTTTTCCGTGAACCAATCATTATGAGTAATGTACCACGTTATGTACAAGGTTGGACAAAACCAATCGTTATTGGGCGTCATGCTTTTGGAGATCAATACAAAGCTACCGATAAAGTAATCAAAGGAAAAGGAACATTAACCATGTCGTTTACCAATGAAGCTGGAGAAACTACAACTTGGAATGTGTATGACTTTAAAGGTGATGGTGTAGCTATGTCTATGTACAATACTGACGAAAGTATTTATGGATTTGCGCATTCTTCTTTCCAAATGGCATTAACAAAAAAATGGCCTTTATATCTTTCTACTAAGAATACAATTTTGAAAGCGTATGACGGAAGATTTAAAGATATTTTTGAAGAAGTATACCAACAACACTATAAAGCTGATTTTGAAGCGAATGGAATCATCTATGAGCACCGTTTAATTGACGATATGGTTGCTTCATGTATGAAATGGAACGGTGGATTTGTTTGGGCTTGTAAAAATTATGACGGAGACGTTCAATCGGATACCGTAGCACAAGGATTTGGTTCGTTAGGACTAATGACGTCTGTTTTAGTTACTCCTGATGGAAAAACAGTTGAAGCAGAAGCAGCTCACGGAACTGTAACACGCCATTACCGCCAACACCAACAAGGAAAGAAAACATCAACCAATCCAATTGCATCAATTTTTGCATGGACAAGAGGATTAGAACACAGAGGAAAATTAGACGGAAATCAAGAATTAATTACCTTCTGTCACACATTAGAAAAAGTGTGTATTGAAACAGTTGAAAGTGGTAAAATGACAAAAGATTTAGCAATGTTAGTAAAACCAGAAGGTTTAACCGATGCTGATTATTTAACTACTGAAGATTTCCTTCAAACGTTAAAAGTAAATTTAGATCAGAAATTAGGTTAAAATCTAAATTTTATATAAAAAAAGCGTTTCAATTGAAACGCTTTTTTTATGCTTATTTTTTTTCTTCTTCTCGAACTACTACAATTGTGGCTTTAATTCCGGTTGTTAAATTCCATTCATTTGAAGTAATTAAATTTCCCGAATCATCATAGACACTAAAAGCAGCCGTATTGGGACCAGATGTACCTTGATTCAAGGCTTCAAAATCTAGTTTATTGAATCCATTGGTTATATCAATATAATATTCTTTAACTGAAGCTTCTAATAATATTTCAGTAATTACCGTTTTATCGTTTAATAATAATTTAACCCGATCTCCGTCTGGGTATTCGTGATCACGACAAACGATTTTTACATACTTTGTTTTACTTTTAAATTCACCCAAAAATTGATTACTTCTGTATTCGGGCTGAATGGCTTTATCTCTATTATTTAATTTATTTTTTAAATCTTCACCCGGATTTTTAAATTTTGTTTTTTCAACCAAAACACTTTCCTGACCATTATCCTTTTTTAAAATGGAATACCGCTTTAAATAAGAATCATCTTTATCTAACACACTTTTATAAGGCAATGTAATAGCTTTTGATTTGGTTTCCGCTTTAACTGGAACATCCCAATTTAACTTAATTTTTGGCGACTTAAATGGCGTATCCTTCTGTGCCCAAATACAGCCAGAAAAAAACAAAAACATTATAAAAAATATAAAACGCATAAAAATTGAATCCTTTAAAATGTAAAATTAAACTATAAATTGAGTTTTAGACATAAATTAACATAAGTTTTAAAACAATTGCCAACTATAATTAC
>Ga0247722_10000938_pt1 | contig 16695 bp, 10 predicted proteins | sample MSEWelMarce3H_FC_FD_189094 | JGI IMG/M metagenome (GOLD analysis project Ga0247722, IMG submission 189094) | Subsurface sediment microbial communities from gas well in West Virginia, United States - MSEEL Well Study Marcellus 3H_FC | ecosystem: Environmental > Terrestrial > Deep subsurface >... | reverse complement strand
CAATGAATGTGTACTTTATAATGATGAAATTGTAGCGTTTTTTACCGAAAACTCACAAGAAGAAGTAGATCTTGACACCTATAATTTACTCGATTTTGAAGAAGAATTGATACAAATAAATGCTACTTGGGACTTATTTGCCAAAAACGACGCCGCTTTACGGGCTGATTTTCAGTTACTAACACACGAAAAACAATCGCAACCCATTCCGAAATCAGTGAACACCATTGCTCCCGAAAATATTTTTATAGAAGAAGGTGCTAAATTAGAATTTGTAACCCTAAATGCCGCCACTGGACCAATCTACATCGGCAAAAATTCCGAAATAATGGAAGGTAGTAGTGTCAGAGGGCCGTTTGCTTTATGCGAAAATGCTCAAGTAAAAATGGGTGCAAAAATTTATGGTGCCACCACAATTGGGCCGCATTGCAAAGTGGGTGGCGAAGTGTCAAACTCGGTGCTTTCGGCTTATTCAAACAAGGGGCATGATGGCTATTTAGGCAATTCCGTGCTGGGTGAATGGTGCAATATCGGAGCGGATTCAAACAATTCGAACCTTAAGAACAACTACGAGGAAGTGCGTTTATGGAGTTATGAAACAGAAGGTTTTGCTAAAACGGGCTTACAATTTTGCGGTTTAATGATGGGTGATCACAGCAAATGCGGTATCAACACCATGTTCAACACCGGAACAGTAATTGGCGTTTCAAGCAATATTTTCGGGAGTGGTTTTCCACGAAATTTCGTACCAAGTTTCTCGTGGGGTGGTGCCGCCGGATTCACAACTTATCAAACGAGCAAGGCTTTTCAAACCGCAAAAATCGTGATGAGTCGCAGAGCTATCGAATTTTCGGAAGAAGACATGAAAATCATGGAACACATTTTTGAAATCACACAAAAATACAGAAAATATTAAAATTATGATAGGTATTTTACTAATATATTGGGTGGGAAAATATTTCTATCTTCTTGCTGAGGAATACAAGCAAAATAAATGGGTATTTGCAATAATTGGCATCGTAGTCTTTTATGGCAGTCAGTTTGTTTTCGGTTTATTGCTTGGTGTTTTAAACGAAATTTTTGAATTTGGAATTGACTTTGACGGCGTTTTCATAAACTTAATTGGTATTCCAATTGGGCTTTTAGCAAACTATATTTTATACCAATTACTAGAAAAACACTGGAAAAAAAACCAAATTCGCCCTCAAGACAGCATCGACGATATTGGAACCGCTTTTAAGGATTGATTTCTTTTTCAGGAGCTATTTCCAGCCTTCCATTACAAGTCCGCAGCCACCAAGTGGTTTTTGTTGAGCGGCAGTCGGTCTAAGTGTAGCCCGCCTGCCACTCACAAAAACACACTTGCTGTCTTTGCGGGCTTTACATTGCAGTCTGGGCTAGGGCATTGGAGTTCTGAAAGATGTTTAATTGAACTTTTGTTTTTAGAAGAAAAATTTTAAACTTTTTTTTAAAAAGGAAAAATATTATTTTTTGCAAATTAATTTTTATATTTGCAAGGCTAACCTATTGAAGCAAGAAAATTTGAAAAAGTTACATAAACTTGCGTAAATATGCTAGTTAGCAGATATTTTAAAATCGCAATATGAAAGAACACCTAGAGGAAATAATAAAACAAGTTTACAACAAAAATAACAGAAATATATTCACTTTTTTAACTGGTGCAGGAATTTCTGCTGATAGTGGAATACCAACATATAGAGGTATTGATGGCATATGGATAAAAGGCACAACATTTCACAAACCAGAAGAATTTGGAACACTTAAATATTTTAAAGAAAATCCTGAAGAAGTATGGCAATATTCACTTTTTAGAAAAAAAATGTTTGAAAGTGCAAAACCAAATGAAAGTCATAAACAAATTGTAGAAATTGAAAATCTTTTAAATGATAAATTCCACTTAATAACTCAAAATATAGATAATCTTCACAGAAGAGCTGGAACTAATAGAATTTATGAAATTCATGGAAATAATGGAGAAATTAAATGTTCAAATGGTTGCAAAGACATACAACATCTATCTGTTGAAATTAAAGGAAAAGAAATTGATGAAGATTTAACAGAAAAAGAAATTGAACTACTAAAATGTAAAGAATGTGGAGGTTGGATGCGACCAAACATTTTATGGTTTGACGAATACTATGACGAAAAAACAAATAAAAAATTTAGCTCTTTAAAAATTGCTAAAAATTCAGGAGTTCTTTTTATTGTAGGAACTTCTGGTGCAACAAATTTACCAATGGCAATTGCAGAAACAACATTAAAATATGGTGGAACAATTGTTGACATAAACACGGAGGATAACTTATTCACTGAACTCATAAAAGATAAAAAAAATAAAATTATAATTCGAGAGACTTCAACTAATACACTAAAAATGATAAACGAAATATTAAAAAACATCTGCTAACAGCCGTTTCACGAAATTGCGGGGCTTGGGATTTATCAGAATTGTTACTTTTTTAAACTAAATTTTGTCTATATTTGTAATCGAAAGTGTTGAAAATCCGCAACTTCGTGAAGCGGCGACACGTCAGGCTGTGAAAAAACTAACTCGAAAAGAGAAACAATTCGGATACCTGTAGGAGAAAAATTCCATACAGCCAATTCTCAAAGACTCATTTTGAGTTTTTTCACAGTTTGACGTTATGGGCAACCTTAAAGACAGAAAACAATGGCAACAGACGGAATTAAAATAATTGACGGAGACACAGCCCGCGACACATATTGGGGCATAATGGACCTGTATGACAGTGGAGCAGACTTTGACACCATTAACAAACAGTTCCCTTTAATTCAGGTCGACTACTTTGACTACTTCGACAATGAAATTTATGTTACTTCTTGTGCCTTGGCACTTTGGGAAATGGGACAAATGACAGACGAAAAATTAGCTTACGTAAAATCAATTATTGACAAAGGTGCCTGCGTTAAAGAATGGGCAGAAAATAATGAAAAGGACGGCAATGCAAGACAAAGGGAACTTGACAAATTTTGGAAGAAGATAAGTCAGACGAACACGAAAATAAGAGCAAGGAAAAAGTTTAGAAAAATAACCAACTTTTATTTCCAACCAGATGACTTATTGACGTTTCGACTTAAAGACGGAAATTATAGGGCAGTCATATGTGCTTCAATAGACCAATACAGGGGACAATGCAATTATATTCTTGTTCCAACAACTTATAACTCAAATAAAAAGCCGACAGTTGAAGACTTGAAAGACAAAGAAGTTTTAGGAAGACAAATTGGAAGCGGATATGACCAACAAACGACAAGAGAAATGCAACCAGGAATTGATAGAATTTGGAACCTTAATGGTGGCAATTGTAATTTCTTTTTTGGGGTAATTCAGCTCGCAGTTGACCACAAAGACTTTATTAACTTCAAAGACAAATTTGAAAAAGTTGGATCTTTAAAAATTATTGACGGACTAAAAAAAATGGGGTCATTTGGTTATGAAGAGAATTTTGAAAGGTTCGAGACAATTTTTGGCGACTTAGAAAACCACATTAAAATATTCCAACAAAAAAAATATCCTGTAAAAACACTGTGTGACATATGACGACAGAAAGAAAGGCAGCCCATAACAACTAGAGTTTCGTTGCGGCTGAAAACCGAGCAATGAAACTTGGGTTGAACAGCTAGTCCCGATTTTCGGGAGTACCGGTTACATTCAAGCGGTGGTTTTTGGGTGTTTCCTTTTTGTTTTGGATATAAGTTACAGCTCAATTTTGAATGAGATTGCTTCGTTCCTCGAAAGGACGGTGCAAGAATAAGGAACTAAAATAATATGGAATTTAAGATAACTCAACTTGCTTTCAAGATTCAGGAGATTTCTTCGTTTCTCGAAAGGAGGTAGTGGAAAGGTTTGTGTGAATGTTTTACGTTGCCATTATTTTATTTTTGGTATGGATTTGATGGAAGTGGTAACGGGCGTAGGGTTATAGAAACGCTATTTCAAAAGACATGAACTGAAAGACAATCCCAAAAATGCCAAGACATCACTTCTTACTCCCGATGGGAGCGGCATCCTTTTTGGTTACAAGTTGTTGGTTACAGATTACTTGTTTTAAAAGATATTCTCCAACTGAAAAACGTAACCAAAAAGATAGAGCGGACAGCGGGAAAATGGAAACCAAGAAGGCCTACTGATTCGGTTCAAGAAAAAAAAAATTCTTAATTTCCAATTGCTGGCGTATCTTCTTTTTTGTCTTTGTTTAGCAAATCGGTTTCTATTTTTGCGAGTTTGTTTTTAGTTGGAATTTTGTAATTCAAGGAAAAACCAACACGTCTTGTGTCGCTTTTGCTGGTGAAAAGCAAATCTGTTCCGATAGCTGTAAGTCCTTGTTTATTCGTGTTTAAAATATCATTTGCGTAAATAGAAACTGATAAATTATTATCAAGAAATTTCTTTGAAAGTGTGAAATCTAATTCTTGATTAAAAGGTTCTTGAATGCCGTAATAGTAATAATTGCCTCCGGTTGATGTGGTGCCATAATTTGCAGTAAATTTAATTTTGCTTGGCAACACAATTTGCGACATTAGATTGAACACCCAAAAGCCCTTTTTTTCTAACTCTGGAATGGTATGTTGCTGTTTACCAACGTAAATATATAGGAAATTTATCTCATCAGGATTAAAATCAAATTTCATTATTTCTTTGATATTTTTGGTAAAAATCATATATGGAATTGGCAAACCGAAGTTAAAATTTTCAATTCGGACGTTTTTTAGATTTTGGGAAACACTTGCGGCACCTGTTGGTGTGGTTATGATTCGGTTAATAACTTGATTATGAGCATCACTTCTGGAATACCCTACAAAAAAGTAATCAAAAGCACTAATTTTAGCTTCATAATTATCAAAAATTGTTGGGTTTAGATTTGGGTTTCCAAAAAAAGCAACATTTGGGTTTTGGTAGCTTGTATTGTTTGGATTTAGGGCTGAAGTGTTTGGCAAACTAATTTTTTTGTTGTAATTTATTGAGGCATACACCTGCGGAATTAAATTGTATTGAATGGCTGCATTAGGAAAAAAACGGGTTTGTTTGAAAGGGGTAATATTTCCTGTATCTGTTTTACCTTCAATTGAATAGGATTCCAAACGTCCTCCCAAAATAAAGTCGATTTTTTTCACGGTAGTTTGCACTTCGGTATAAGCGGCAAGCGTTGTTCGGGAATAATCCAAATTTTGAACGCCAAAACTTTTGGTATCAAATTGTAATTCATCGGCTAAAATTCCTGTTGAAAATTTGGTTTTATCGAACCATTTTAGTTCTTGTGAATAATCGGTTTTGAACTGCAAAAAGGCTTGATTTGAAGTATTATTTAAAACGGAATTGCCATTTAAAACGGAATTTAGTCCGAAATCATTAGAATTTACGTTATAATTAAGAATAAAATCTAATTTTTTATCGGGAGCATCAAAACGTTTTTGATAGTGGAGCAACACGTCATTTCGGTTAAATTTTGTTTTGCTTCTATCGGCAGTTTGAAATCCGAAGCCTTCTGCTTCCACATCTGCATTGTTATTGGAGGTGCTGACATCATAATTAAGGAGTAATCGGTCTTTACCAAAATCAAATTTCAGTCCAGATTTTACGAAATAATACCTATTGATTCGGTCTGTGATGTTTTTAGACAAAACAACATTAGAATTGGAAAAATTGGTTCTTTGATAGGCATTATTATAATTTTGTCCCAATTGAATTTGCCATCCAAAAAGGTTATTTTTGGCACTTAGAAGCACGCTATTGTTGAAGCGATGTCTAGCGTTTGTATATTTTGTGAAGCTATAACCATTTGAATAGCTTGCGGTTAAGTATTTTTTGGCGTTTTTTGAAGTAATAATATTCAGAATTGCACCTCCAGAAGTGGCAGGAAATTCGGCACCAGGCTGCGTTACGATTTCGATTTTTTCTACGGAATTAGCAGGCATACTTTCCAGAAAAGCGTTTAACTCATTCGAAAAAATATTTAAGGGTCTTCCGTCCATATAGACCTCTAATTGTTTACCTTGATACATCATTCCAGCAATATCAGAGACAATTAATCCGGGTAATTTTTTAAGTCCCTCCATTGTTGAACCCGAATTGAGATGACTTTGTTCAGAAAAATCAAAAACAGTGCGATCCGCTTTTTGTTCGATGGCTTTTTTCTTAGCGACTACTTCTACAGCTTTTAATTCGGTAGTTTTAAGGCTATCAGCAGTTTTTTCTGTCTGAGAAAATACGTTTTGTGCTAGTACAACAAGAAGAAGGGCAATTATTTTTTTCATTTAAGGTGATTTTTATATATTAGTAACATAAAAAATAAGAATGTTACACAGCAGATTAAAATTAATCAATAATCCAAAGTAAAACAGGTTTTTTTGTTGTTTTTAATTTTAGGTCTAATTCCTCCATGAAGGCGTCAGAAACTGCGGGGCAACCCCAACTTAAAGGGGTATGTTTTGGATAAATTTCTTCGTTAGCTACAGCAGACCAGGAATGTAAAACCACGACTCGATCAACAGCTGTATTATTCGTTTTTTCAAGTCCATGAAGCCAATATTTTATATGAATTCCCCACGAAGAATAGTCCTTTTTTCCAATTTTGTACTTTCCTTTCATGGAGCAATGACTATCGATTCGGACATCAAATTTTGCTTTTTCCCATTGCTTCGGATTTTCTTGAAACTGATCACAACTTCCATGTGTTACCAAATTTTTAGCACTTACTTTTTTCGTTTGAAAATCATAAACAAGAAATCTGTTTTTTCCAGAGTGAATGCTTAAATCTACCAAAAAATAAAATGATGTTTCAAAATTATTTTTTTTACAAAATTCTAATGCTTCTCGGTGATTTTTGGTATAATTTTTCGGAATCGTATCAGTTGATTTATTCTCGCAACACAACAACGCTATAAATACTAAAAACACACCCTTTTTCATAAATTTTTTCAAATAAAATAACAATAATTATACCAAAGAGTATCGTTTTTATAGTAAAAAATAAAAATTTTAGGAAACCTTTTTAGATTTGCGAAAAATGAAATCGGTTTTCGCTATTTAGGGTCTGCTGAAAAAGGAATACACTCATAAACGGAACTATTTTATTTTATTAAAAGCCACGGATTCCACAGATTAGCACGGATTTTACACAATTTATTTCAGAAAATCCGTGAAAATCCTTTAATCCGTGGCAAAATAATTTTAAATTTGTTCAATAATTTCGAAAAAAGTGCATGAAATTTTCATCAAAATGCTCATAAACCTTGCACTACAATGGTTGAAAAAATTTGCGACTTCCCTATCTTTATTGGGTTTGTAGTTTTTCAGCAAGCCCTAAAATAGCAACTTTTTAAAAAAGCAAATGGTTTAATCAAAGAATAAAATCGAAATGCTTTAAAAACACGATATTGATTTCTTTTACATTTTTATGAATATGCCTTTATTTTTTACTTTTACTTATATTTTATAATTAATTGTTTAATTTTAGTTTAAAATTTAAACTATTTTTGAATTTATGGTTTCATAATTAAATGCTAAATATCAATTTTGCAACATCAAATTTAAGCAATTAAAAAAATAGTTTTATGTGTGGAATTTTAGCCATTATTGGAAAAGGAAAAGAAGTCGCTTTAGTAGCCGAATTATCTAAAAGAATGCAACATCGAGGTCCTGATGAGCGGGATATTCATGTAACTGAAAAAGGACATATTTTAACTCATGAACGGTTATCTATCGTGGATTTAAATACCGGAAAGCAACCTATACAAGGAACAAATTCGGCTTGGATGGTTCATAATGGTGAAATTTATAATCATATAGAATTAAGAGAAAGTATTTTAAAGCAGCATCAATTTAGAACTGCGTCTGATTCAGAAGTGATTGTGCATTTGTATGAAGAATTTGGATATGATTTTTGTAATAAACTCGATGGTATTTTTGCATTTGTGGTGATTGATGGTGATGATTATATAGCAGCTAGAGATCCACTAGGAGTCAAACCTTTATATTATGGAATCGATGAAAGAGGCCGGTATTATTTTGCTTCCGAAATGAAAGTAATTTCAGATCAATGCAAAACGTTTTCAACCTTTCCACCAGGACACTATTATACTGAAAAAACAGGATTTGTAAAATATTATCAACCTGAATGGGAAGCTGCTGAAAAAGCAATACAACCTTTAGATTTAAAAGCATTAAATGATTCCTTAACAAGAGCCGTAAAAAAACGATTAATGTGTGATGTTCCTTTTGGAGTGCTATTATCGGGTGGTTTAGATTCCTCATTAATTGCCTCTATTACTTCGCGTTTATTAGAGGGTTCAGGACTCCCATTGCATTCGTTTTCAATCGGTCTTTCAGAGGATGCACCTGATTTATTAGCGGCAAGAAAAGTTGCTGATTTTATTGGCACAACACATCATGAAGTGTTTTTTACGGTTGAACAAGGAATTGAAATATTAGAACAATTGATTTGGCATTTAGAAACCTACGATGTTACTTCGATTAGAGCCAGTACACCAATGTATTTTTTAGCGGAGGCCATACGAAAACAAGGTATAAAAATGGTGCTTTCTGGTGAAGGTGCGGACGAAATATTTGGTGGTTATTTGTATTTTAGAAATGCGCCATCGGTTCTCGATTTCCAAAAAGAAACGATAGAACGTGTTCAGAAATTATTTACTGCTGATTTACTTCGAGCGGATAAATCAACAATGGCACATGGTTTAGAAGCGCGAGTTCCTTTTTTAGACAAAGCCTTTTTAGAGCTTTCAATTGCCATTCAGCCAGATGAAAAAATGCCTAAAACGTATAATGGAATTGAAAAATACATTTTACGAAAAGCCTTTGATACTCCAGAAAATCCGTATTTGCCAGAAGCAATTTTATGGCGTCAAAAAGAACAATTTTCAGATGGTGTTGGTTATAATTGGATAGACACATTAATTGCATATTGTTCAAGTCAAGTTACTGATTTTGAATTTGATAAAGCAAAAGAATTATTTCCATACAACACCCCGATTACCAAAGAAGCTTTCTTTTATAGACAGTTGTTCCATAAGCATTTTCCACAAGAAAGTGCGGCACAAACCGTTCGGAAATGGATTCCAAAATGGCAAGAAAACCAAGATCCGAGTGGTAGAGCTAATGCCGCTCACGTTCAAGCGGAAGTTACAATCGCATTATCATGATTTTGAAGTAGTTATATAGTTTGTTGTTTTCAGAAAACGTCGCTTCATAGTGGCGTTTTTTGTGTTTTTTAGCTTTGTTAATAACTTATTGTAATTTTATTTTAAAAATACTTTTTTTTATAATAAAAAACACTATATTTGTATGTTAAATAAAATCGAATATTTTAAGTAAATAAAAATGAGCGAAGAAGTTAAGAAAAACAATTATTCGGCAGATAGTATTCAGGCCTTAGAGGGTATGGAGCATGTACGGATGCGTCCTTCGATGTATATTGGAGATACTGGAGTTAGAGGATTGCATCATTTGGTATATGAAGTTGTAGATAACTCAATAGATGAGGCACTTGCCGGACATTGTGATACTATTTTTGTAGCAATAAACGAAGATAATTCAATTACAGTTGAAGATAACGGACGTGGTATTCCAGTAGATTTACACAAAAAAGAAGGTGTTTCTGCACTTGAAGTGGTAATGACAAAAATTGGAGCCGGTGGTAAATTCGACAAAGATTCATACAAAGTTTCTGGAGGTTTACACGGAGTTGGGGTTTCTTGTGTGAATGCACTTTCCGACCATTTGAGAGCAACTGTTTACAGAGAAGGAAAAATTTATGAACAAGAATACGAAAAAGGTAAAGCACTTTATCCCGTAAAACAAATTGGAACCACAGATAAAAGAGGAACAATGGTTACCTTTAAACCTGATGCTACCATTTTTACACAAACTTTGGAGTATTCGTATGATACGCTCGCTTCTCGATTAAGAGAACTTTCCTTCCTTAATAAAGGAATACGAATTACGCTTACCGATAAAAGAAAACCTGATGAAAAAGGGGAATTCCCAGTTGAAACTTTCCAATCTAAAGAAGGTTTAAAAGAATTTGTTCGCTTTTTAGATGGAAATAGAGTGCCAATTATTACTCATGTAATTAGTATGGAACACGAAAAAGGTGAAATCCCTGTGGAAGTAGCCTTGATTTACAACGAAAGTTATACAGAAAACATCTTTTCGTATGTGAATAATATTAACACACACGAAGGTGGTACACATTTACAAGGTTTCCGAATGGGATTAACCCGAACCTTGAAAAAATATGCAGATGCTTCAGGTTTATTAGATAAATTGAAATTTGAAATTTCTGGAGACGATTTCCGTGAAGGGCTAACAGCTATTATTTCGGTAAAAGTTCAAGAACCACAATTTGAAGGTCAAACTAAAACGAAACTTGGAAATAGAGAAGTAGTTTCTCCTGTTTCGCAAGCCGTTTCGGAAATGCTAGAAAACTATTTAGAAGAAAATCCGAATGATGCAAAAATAATTGTTCAGAAAGTTATATTAGCAGCTCAAGCCCGTCATGCAGCTAAAAAAGCTCGTGAAATGGTACAACGTAAAACCGTTATGGGTGGCGGTGGATTGCCAGGAAAACTTTCCGATTGTTCTGAACAAGATCCTGCAAAATGTGAAATATTCCTTGTCGAGGGAGATTCCGCAGGTGGAACAGCAAAACAAGGTAGAGACCGTGCTTTTCAAGCTATTTTGCCGTTAAGAGGTAAAATTCTAAACGTAGAAAAAGCCATGCAACACAAAGTCTTTGAAAATGAAGAAATTCGAAATATTTTTACTGCTCTTGGCGTAACCGTTGGAACTTCTGAAGACAGCAAAGCTTTAAATCTAGAAAAACTAAGATACCACAAAGTAGTAATCATGTGTGATGCCGATGTCGATGGTTCACATATTTCTACGCTTATTCTTACTTTCTTCTTTAGATATATGAAAGAGCTAATAGAACAAGGACACGTTTATATTGCAACTCCTCCTTTATATTTAGTAAAAAAAGGAAACAAAAAAGAATATGCATGGAATGATGATCAAAGGGATATTGCAAATGATAGAATGGGCGGAAGTGCTGGAATCCAACGCTATAAAGGTCTTGGGGAAATGAACGCGGAACAATTATGGGAAACCACCATGAATCCCGATTTTAGAACCATGAGAAAAGTAACCATTGATAGTCTTGCTGAAGCTGATAGAGTTTTCTCTATGCTAATGGGGGATGAGGTGCCACCGCGAAGAGAGTTTATCGAAAAAAATGCTGCTTATGCTAAAATTGACGCGTAATTCCCGTTTTATACTTCTGGTATTTGGGGTTTTACTTTTTCCTCAATTTAATAGAGCACAAACAGCTCAAGAGCCAACAGAAATAGAGCGTCTTTTAACAGATGCTCTTGTGTATGCCGAAAAATATGTTGTACCTGCAACTGATGCTGCCGTTTATCAATCTTCCTCTTCTTGGATTTTTTCCCCAAAAAAGAAAGAAAAATGGGATGTTACTCTTGGTTTGCATACCAACATATTTTTTGTCCCAAATGCAAACCGAAGTTTTTCAATAAAAAATTCCGATTTTCAATTTTTTAGCATAGAAAATGGAACAGCTGCAACAGTACCAACAGCTCTTGGATCAGATGATCAAATCTATTTAGTGGGTACTTTAGAAAATCAACAAGTTCGACTAAAAACGCCTGAAGGTATCAATCAAGAAGTTGTGGTTTATCCTTATCTTCATGGAGCAATCGAGTTGCCGTATGGTTTTGAATTTCTTGCCAAATATTCCACAAAAACAAAACTAAAAAAAGGAGACTATCAAGTTTATGGATTAGGATTAAAATATAATTTTAGCCAACATTTCCCAACTTTGGTATCCAAAAATATACATCTAGCAGCAGCAGCAATTTACTCTAAAGAAGATATAAACCTTAATTTTTTAGATGTAAACACGCCTTATGGAAACTTAGGTATTAATAATTTTAACAGTCTTGTGGATACCTATCATTTTCAAATTTCAGCATCTAAATCATTTAAAAAGTTTGAGATTATTACCAATCTTATTTTAAACAATAGCAAGTTTGAATATTTAGTTAGTGGAAACAATGGTGCAAACGAAACAGTTTTGCCCGTGCAATCCCTTGTAAATAACCTTTTTAAAATAATCGCAAAAGACAAAACCAATTTTATAGCAGAAGTTTCTGGTAGATACCAAATAAGCAAGTTTTATATACAAAGTTCAATTGCTTTTAATAAATTTGTAAACGGAAATATTGGGATACAATATCAATTTAATTAATAATTTTTATACACAACAAAATGAAAGTAACAATAGTAGGTGCGGGAAACGTAGGTGCAACATGTGCAGACGTTATTTCGTATAGAGGTATTGCTAGCGAAGTAGTATTAGTAGATATCAAAGAAGGTTTTGCCGAAGGTAAAGCCATGGACATCATGCAATGTGCTACAACAACAGTTTTTAACACACAACTAAGCGGAACAACTGGAGATTATTCCAAAACAGCTGGAAGCGATGTAGTGGTAATCACTTCTGGTATTCCAAGAAAACCAGGAATGACACGCGAAGAATTAATCGGAATAAACGCCGGAATCGTAAAATCAGTTGCTGATAACGTACTCACGCATTCTCCAAACGCAATTATTGTAGTAGTTTCTAATCCTATGGATACAATGACCTACTTAACTTTGAAAGCTACTGGTTTACCAAAAAATCGTGTAATCGGAATGGGTGGTGCTCTAGATAGTTCCCGCTTTAAGTATTTCTTGTCGAAAGCATTAGACAAACCAGCTAACGACGTGCAAGGAATGGTAATTGGAGGACACGGAGACACAACAATGATTCCGCTAACTAGACTAGCATCGTACAACGGAACACCTGTTTCTGAATTTTTATCGCAAGAAGTTTTAGATAAAGTAGCCGCAGACACAATGGTAGGTGGTGCAACCCTAACCGGTTTATTAGGAACTTCAGCTTGGTATGCACCCGGTGCATCAGTTGCGTATCTGGTTGATAGCATCTTAAACAACCAAAAAAGAATGATTCCTTGCTCTGTCTTCCTTGAAGGGGAATACGGACAAGAAGATATTTGCATGGGCGTACCTTGTATCATAGGTAGAAATGGTGTAGAAGAAATCGTAAATATCAACCTAAACGAGGCCGAAAAAGCAGCTTTTGCCAAAAGTGCAGATGCCGTTAGAGCCATGAATGGTGATTTGAAAGCCGTTTTATAACACTATAACCATACTAATTCTAATAACCGTTTCAGCAATGAAGCGGTTTTTTAGTAATATAAAGTACTAAATCAACTTCCGATAGGTAGCATAATAATACACTATCAAATGAAGTTTGATTTCCAAACAGTTTACCTTCATTTTGGTAGCTTTTTTGAACTTTAGCTTCTCTTTTTTTTAAGTTATTTGGTTTTTTTTGAACCGAATGGCTTTGGTACTCTTGGTTTCCATATTCCCGCCATCCACTATATCTTTTTTTGGTTGCAATATTTCAGAGGAAGCCATTTCCAACAACCAGTAAACAACAAAAATCATCAAGCAACCAGAAAAAAGGATACCGTTCCTGTCGGGGGTAGATGGGATTTTTCGGCATTCTAATACGTTTTTCAGTTCATCTATTTTGAAATTAGCGTTTCTAAGACCAAAAAACACATGATGATTTTGACAAGCTACAAATTATTTACAAATAACAACATGTACAGCCTAAATTTTGGTATCTGAATTCTATAAAAGGCAACCTTTAGCATTCAATATGGCATTTTTGTTTTTCTAAATTTTATTACTATTTTTCAATACGTCATAATTTATAATTAATATGCTATATTGATTTATAAAAATATCTTTTTTAGCTATAAAAACATCATATAGATTATTAAATATCCCATTTTAAATAGTGAATATTCCGTTATAAATACCAAATATGCAACATTTAATAGTCAATATGCCATCTTAACTATTAAAGATGCCGTATTGACTATTAAAGATGCAATATTGATTAATAATTATGCCGTATTGATGAATAAAAACGCAATATAAACCATTAAATATGCAATATTGATGAATAAAAACGCAATTTTATATAGTTGTTCTGTCTAATTTACTATTAAACATGCACTATTTCTCCATAAAGATTAGATATAATAGAAATAACATGCCATTTTAAAAATTTAAAATGCCATGTTATTTATTCGATAAGTGTAAAATTTAATGAGTTAACTCTTGTTTTGATGTCTAAATTTGGTTTTAGAACACAAAAAGTGCATATTATATGCTTAAAAGCATTTCTTTACATAGTATTATTATAGCAACGATAACAAAAATGATTATATTATGAAATCGCTATAAACAAACTCGTTTGCTTGCAAACACCATTGAAAAAAAAGCGATACCATATGACTTTTAAAAAACAATAAATAGTTAGGGTCTGCTGAAAAAGGAATACACTCATAAACTGAACTATTTTATTTTTTTAAAAGCCACGGATTCCACAGATTAGCACGGATTTTACCCAATTTATTTCAGAAAATCCGTGAAAATCCTTAAATCCGTGGCAAAATAATTTTAAATTTGTTCAACAATTTCGGAAATAAGTGCATGAAATTTTCATCAAAATGCTCATAAACCTTGCACTACAATGTTTGAAAAACATTGTGACTTCCCTATCTTTATTGGGTTTGTAGTTTTTCAGCAAGCCCTAGTTACATATGAAATACAATTACACAGAAGTCTAAACAGCAACAATTAGCCCTTTAACTTAATAGGAATCCAAATTTCTTCTTCAGAATTTGGGTCGTTGTTTTTATATTTTTCGCCTAAAATTTCGAATTGCGGCCGATTTTCTAATTCATATTCCGATTTAGGCAACCATTCGGTGTAAATCGAATTAAAAAATGCAGCAGCACCTTGTTGATCGCCTTTATATTGAAAAACAGCATACAAACCCGATTCCATTTCCAATGATTCCATTCCGTTGGGAACAACATCAAAACTTGAAACTTGCACCGCAGCCCATTTCACAAAAAGTGTACTCGGTTGAAAATCAAAGTTTTCTGGATTCACCTGAATATTATATAATTCGGAACCAATTGTATTTTGAACTTCATTTCGTCTTGGCATAAAACTACTCCATAATTCAAAAACCCGATAATCGGAATAGGTAAACGAAAGGTTTTTACCTATGAATTTTGTGTTTGGAAAGGTTTTTATGGTTGGATTCAAATTGAAAATTATTAAATTATTACATATTTCTTCTGTATTGTCCACCAACCTCGAATAACGCACTGGTAATTTGACCCAATGAACACACTTTTGTCGCATCCATTAATTTTTCAAAAATATTTTGATTGTTAATTGCTGCTTCTTGAATTGTATTCAATTGTTCGGTTACTTTTTCGGTACTCGTTTTATGTAAATTGTTTAACATTTCAATCTGATATTGTTTCTCTTCTTCTGTCGCACGAATGACTTCAGCCGGAATAACTGTTGGAGAACCTTTTGAACTTAAAAACGTATTCACACCAATAATCGGAAATTCACCTGTATGTTTTAAGGTTTCATAATACAAACTTTCCTCTTGAATTTTAGAACGTTGGTACATGGTTTCCATCGCACCCAATACACCGCCACGTTCTGTAATTCGGTCGAATTCTTGTAAAACAGCCTCTTCTACTAAATAGGTTAATTCTTCAATAATAAACGAACCTTGAATTGGGTTTTCATTTTTCGCTAAACCTAATTCTTTATTAATAATCAACTGAATTGCCATGGCTCTACGCACCGATTCTTCGGTTGGTGTGGTAATCGCTTCATCGTACGCATTGGTATGTAACGAATTACAATTGTCATAAATTGCATACAAAGCTTGTAGCGTAGTACGAATATCATTAAAATCAATTTCTTGAGCATGTAACGAACGTCCAGACGTTTGAATATGGTATTTCAACATTTGCGCTCTTTCGTTAGCTCCGTATTTATTTTTCATGGCTTTCGCCCAAATTTTTCGAGCCACACGACCAATTACAGCATATTCAGGATCGATTCCGTTAGAGAAAAAGAACGATAAATTCGGTCCAAAATCGTTGATGTTCATTCCTCTACTTAAATAGTATTCTACATAAGTGAATCCGTTGGCTAAAGTGAACGCTAATTGCGTAATAGGGTTTGCTCCTGCCTCAGCAATATGATATCCTGAAATAGAAACCGAATAAAAATTACGAACATTTTCTTTAATAAAATATTCTTGCACATCACCCATTAATCGTAAAGCGAATTCGGTAGAGAAAATACACGTATTTTGTGCTTGATCTTCTTTTAAAATATCGGCTTGCACGGTTCCACGAACTTGTGCTAATGTTTTGATTTTTATATCTTGATACACCTCAAAAGGTAAAACTTGGTCACCTGTAACTCCTAAAAGCATCAAACCTAAACCATTGTTTCCTTCTGGTAAAGTTCCTTGATACGATGGACGAGTAACGCCTTTTTTCTTATAAATATCGTTGATTTTAGCTTCAACTTCTGTTTGTAAACCATTTTCAATAATGTATTTTTCACAATTTTGATCAATAGCCGCATTCATGAAAAATCCCAACAACATTGGTGCTGGGCCATTAATTGTCATAGAAACAGAAGTCATTGGA
>Ga0247722_10000936_pt1 | contig 16709 bp, 19 predicted proteins | sample MSEWelMarce3H_FC_FD_189094 | JGI IMG/M metagenome (GOLD analysis project Ga0247722, IMG submission 189094) | Subsurface sediment microbial communities from gas well in West Virginia, United States - MSEEL Well Study Marcellus 3H_FC | ecosystem: Environmental > Terrestrial > Deep subsurface >... | reverse complement strand
AGGCAAAACATCCGCATAACAGGTCAGATCCATGCTTGTGCTTCCGACAACAGCAATAACGGGTACCGTGGACATGAAATAGATAATAGGCTAAATCCATGGTTTTGACACCCGTTATTCTCGATGTAGATACCGGAATTGATGACGCCTTTGCAATTTTATTTGCTGCACGTCATCCATCAATTAAGTTACTTGGAATTACATGCGTCGACGGTAATACAAATCTTTCACAAGTTGTGAAAAATACACTTCAGGTTCTAGATGCTGCAGGAGCACCAGATATTCCAGTCGCACTTGGTGCCACGAGACCGCTACTTGAAAAATCACAATATGCAGAGCATGTGCATGGTCACGATGGGATGGGAGATTTGGGATTACTGCCCTCTGCCAGGCGCGTTGATTCTCGTTCAGCAATTGAATTGATACGCGATCTGATTGAACAATCTCCAGAGCCAGTGACGTTAGTTCCAGTTGCGCCCTTAACAAACATTGCGCTTTTCCTACGCGCTTTTCCTGAGAGTGCCAAAAAAATAAAGCGAATTGTCATGATGGGTGGATCAGCATCAGCGGGTAATGCTACTGCTGTTGCAGAATTTAACGTGTGGCACGATCCTGAAGCTGCTGCAATAGTCTTTCAAAGTGGAGTTCCAATCACGATGTACGGACTGGATGTTTTTACGCGGCCATGCATTAGCGCCACAGAAGCTGACAAACTTTCACAATCACCAGATCCATGTGCGAAATTTGCTGCCAGCTTGGTGAAAGCATTTAGCCAACGATTGGGGTCTCCAGTGACCTTGGGGGATTACGGGGCTGTAGCAAGTGTGGTTGCACCCGAACTAATTGCCACGCAGAGCTTGGATGTCATTGTTGATACGTCAACTGGTCCCGGACGGGGACAAACAATTGTTGACCGCAGACTTGCCTCAGAGCTTGAACTCGAACCTTTGCGATTGGAAAATGCAACGAGAGTTGATGTTGCACTCGATGTAGATGTTGAAGGAATGCGTCAGATGTGGCTAAAAACTATTGATCCACACTTCTCGTAAATAACTTATTTCATCAACTTCACTTCTGGCCAACTATATCCAAGCTGATTCATTGCACTGCGGAGAAAAGGCATGGAGATACCAACAACGTTCGTGTAGTCGCCTTCGATTGAAGGAATGAATGGAGAGCTAAAGCCATCGAGTGTGAAGCCGCCTGCGACATGGAGAGGCTCGCCGGAATTAATGTAATCATCAATTTCAGCATCTGACATATCCGTAAAGGTAACTTTCGTAGTTACACGATCACTGATCTCTCGCCCTTGGCTCGTATCAATGACGCAATGTCCTGTGTGCAAATATCCGGATTTCCCACGAACTCTTTGAGCGCGCTCCTTGGCAACATGTGCAACACCAGGTTTGCCAAGAGATTGACCTTCAAATTCAAAGGTTGAGTCACAGCCAATAATGATTGCAGGAAAATCGATTTGCTCACGGATTGTGTGTGCTTTGGTTATAGCCAATGCAATAACCATATCTTGGGGTGGCATGGCATTAAAGAAATCCGTTTCTTCATCAACATTGCTCACCATAATCTGCGGGGAAAGCCCAGCGGACTCCAAGAGTCTGCGTCTAGACGTTGATTGGGAAGCAAGAACAATTCTTGGCATTTAGTTCTTTCGTCCTGAATTACGCTCCATCCCCCTACGGTACTAGTCGCTGGCATTGAATTACATCAGCGGCGAGCCAAGCCGCCAATAAGATAACTTCCGTGAAATCTGAATTCCCAGTCGTTGGTGTAATTGGCGCAGGCCAACTCGCACGAATGATGGTTGCGCCAGCAACTGCGTTGGGCATTAAGTTAATTCCGTTCGCATCAAGTAACGAAGATAGCGCCGCCCAAATAACGCATTGTGTGATTGGTGATTACAAAGATCTTGAAGCAGTAAAGAAATTCGCACAACAGTGCGATGTTGTTACCTTCGAACACGAATTGATTCCGCTCAGTGTCATTAAAGCTCTTGAAGCAGAAGGCGTGAAAGTTCGTCCAGGATCCGAATCCTTTGAGTATTCCCAAGATAAAGAGTCGATGAGAAAGAAACTTGCAAGCTTTAAGGCACCGAGCAGCAAAGTCGTAACTTCAAGTAAAGAAATTGACCAGTACCCAGTCATTGCAAAATCTATTTCTGGAGGTTACGACGGACGTGGAGTATGGAAGGTTAATTCAACCCAAGAGCTTACGGATTTGTTAAAAAACAGCCCAAAACTTTTGATTGAAGAACTCATTGATTTTGATTACGAAATAGCCGTGATGGTTGCTCGTTCACCACATTCTCAAGCAACTTCATGGGTTCCAACACAAACTATCCAGAGTGATGGAATTTGCACGATGACTATTTCACCTGCGCCATTAATGTCTGCCGAATTGAGTGAGAAGGCTCAGAAAATTGCTCTTGATGTAGCAGCAGAAGTAAAACTCATCGGCGTTATGGCAGTTGAAATGTTCGTTAAAGGTGAGGACATATTTATAAATGAACTTGCCATGCGTCCACATAATTCAGGTCACTGGACAATTGAAGGCGCACGAACAAATCAATTTGAGCAACACCTTCGTGCGATTTTAGATCTGCCACTCGGTGATCCAGCCATGACCGATGGATACGCCGTGATGGGAAATATTCTAGGAAAGAATAAATCCGATATGTATCGCCCTTATCTACATCTCATGGCCCGAAACCCCTCTCTAAAGTTTCACATGTACGGAAAAGAAGTCCGTCCTGGGCGCAAAATTGGTCACGTTAACGTAATTGGCAAAGACCTCGTAGAATTACGCAGAGAAATAGAGCATGCAGTTGATTACATGAGCGGAGAAATTGATGAGTGATATTGCAATCATCATGGGCTCTGATTCTGATTGGCCAATCATGGAGGAAGCTGCAAAAGTCTTAGACAAGTTTTCAATTGCTTACTCTGCTCAAGTTTTATCAGCGCATCGCATGCCAGTAGAAATGGTTGATTTTGCAAAGAGCGCTCAATCTGCTGGATACAAAGTGATCATTGCTGGAGCAGGAGGCGCGGCCCATTTACCGGGAATGGTTGCCTCGCTGACCACACTTCCAGTTATTGGTGTTCCAGTATCTCTAAAGAATTTAGATGGAATGGATTCTCTTTTGTCGATTGTTCAAATGCCCGCTGGTATTCCAGTTGCAACAGTGGCGATTGATAATGCAGCGAATGCAGCAATACTTGCAGCAAGAATTCTAGGAATTAGCGATGAAACTATTTCGCAAAAAGTTGCCGCAGAGCTCAAATCACTTAATGAGAGCGCAAAAGAAAAAGGCGCATCACTGCAGAGTCGACGCAATCAGAAAACTGGTTTTTAGTTAGCGCTTGCCATATTCAATTGCAGGGCATCTATCCATAATCGCTGTGAGACTAGCTTGTTCAGCTCTTTGAACTGACTCTTCATCGATTACTCCAAGTTGAAGCCAGATTGCTTTGGCGCCAATTGCAATAGCGAGATCGACATTTCGACTCACTAGCTCTGAATTAATGAAAAAATCCACAACATCAACTTTTACAGGAATTTCTTCGAGAGTTGCATACCCTTTTTGACCATGAACAGTTTCTGCTTTTGGGTGGACAGGAATAATTGTGTGACCTTTTTGCTGCAAAAGTGCCGCGACTGAATATGCAGCACGATCAGAGTTATTGCTTAAACCTAGAATTGCCCACGTCTTTAGTTCGAGAACGCGGTCTATTTCTTCGTGCGTATTAATCAGAGCGACCTAACGCATGAAATTGCCAACCAGCTGTACGCCACTTATCGCGATCCAGAGCGTTTCTTCCATCGATAACAATTTTTTTCTTTACAAGTGAGGAGAGTGCTTTTGGATCTAATTCGCGATATTCGCGCCACTCAGTGAGGTGCAAGATTAAATCTGAATCCTTTACGCACTCTTCAACGCTTGCCGCAAAACCAAGTTTAGGAAAACGCTTACGGGCATTTTCGATGGCCTTTGGATCATGAACGACAACCGTTGCCCCTGCTGCTTGTAACTGCGCTGCAATATCTAGAGCTGGGGAATCTCGAACGTCATCACTGTCGGGTTTAAATGCAGCACCGAGCACAGCAATTTTGTATGAAGTGAGATCTTCGGTGAGTTCAGCACGTACAACATCAATTACTCGCTGACGAGCACGCAAATTAATTGCATCAATCTCGCGCAAGAATTCGAGAGCTTGCTTAGCGCCTAACTCTTCTGCTCGAGCCATAAATGCACGAATATCCTTTGGAAGACACCCTCCACCGAAACCAATGCCGGCTTGCAAGAAACGGTTTCCAATACGTGGGTCATAACCAATTGCCTTAGCAAGCACTGTAACGTCACCACCAGCTGCTTCACATACTTCAGCCATTGCATTAATAAATGAAATTTTGGTTGCAAGGAAAGAGTTAGCAGCAACCTTTACCAACTCTGAAGTCGGAAGATCTGCTCTAATCCATGGAGTACCTAGATCGATAATTGGTTTGTACACCTCTTTGAGAATTTCTTCTGCGCGATCATTTGCAACACCGACCACTAAACGATTCGGGGTTAGTGTGTCTTCAACAGCGAAACCTTCACGTAAGAACTCTGGATTCCATGCTAAATCAGATTGAGGTGCACTCTGCGCCAATTGATCGCGTAAACCTTGAGCAGTACCGACAGGAACTGTTGATTTTCCAACAACAAGAGAACCTTTTTTCAAATGCGGCGCGATTGCTGCTACAGCAGACTTAACGTAAGTCAGGTCTGCAGCTAATCCATCTTTACTTTGTGGAGTTCCAACGCAAATAAAGTGGACATCAGCATCTGCAACGGCTGAGAAATCGGTAGTAAATGTGAGACGACCTGTTTTTATCTCGCTGGCAAGCAAAGTATCAAGACCCGGCTCGTAGAAAGGTAACTCACCCTTTGAAAGTAACGCGATTTTTTCTGGATCGGTATCAACGCCAATAACTTCAAAACCTAAGGAAGACATACAAGCGGCGTGTGTAGCCCCTAAATAACCGCAACCAACAACAGAGAGTTTTAGCGCCATAGTCGTAATCCTATTTCAGTTCTCCGCATGGATTTTCATCAGCGGTTCGTGTCTTGAATTTATCGACGATTGTCTTCTCTGGCTTTTCAGTACTAGAGGCACTAGGTGATGGGGTTACTTCATCAACAATTGGTAAGTCATCGCGCAGTCTCTGAAAGAGTTCTTCAGCTAGAACTGAATCCCATGTAACAACAGAACCAACACCAGGTGCGTATGCATTGGGATTATCAATTGGTACGGTCAGTGTTCGCACTTTGCTAGCGGATAGGTTACGTAATTGTTTTGCCAAAGTGAGTAAGTCAGATTCATTTAATCCTGAATCGGTTTTAACAGTTGAAATTGCAGCATTAAAGAAGTTCACAAGTTTAATTGGGTTAAGTAGGACTCCGGTACTGGTTGCTTTTCTAAGTACAGAACTCATAAATTGTTGTTGACGTTGCATGCGACCAATATCTCCAAGCCCATCAATGCCGCGAGTTCGTACATACTTCAGCGATTCAATTCCGTTCAGGGTGTGAACACCCGCAGCAAGCACAAGGTGGCTCTTTGGGTCATCAATATCTTTCTTTGTGCAGACTTCGATGCCGCCCAGTGCATCAACAATTCTGGCGAAACCTGCGAAATTAACTTCGATGTAATGATCAATGCGCAAGTTCGTTGCTAGTTCAACAGTTTCAATTAATAGTGGTGCACCGCCCCATGCAAAGGCAGCGTTGATTTTTGATTTAGCGGCAGCAATATCTTTAGTGCCATCCGAACTACGATGCGCAGGAATTGTGACTAGCGAGTCTCGGGGCAGCGAAACAATCATTGCTTTATCGCGTGCTTTACTTATGTGAATAAGAAACATCGTGTCAGAACGGCCACCAGCAGCAGTCTTTGTGCTTCCAACGCGCAGCACCTTCATCTGCTCTTTTGTGAGCCCCTCACGGGTATCGGAACCAACAAGCAAATAGTTCAGCGCTTTAGATGTTTTCTCAGGGCGTGAATCTAATTTTCCAAATACATCAATTCTCTTAATTGAGCCGCTTACTTGCCCAAGGGCCAACCAAGAAAAAGCAGATACGAGTACAACGCTTACTGATAAAACAGTGAGCGCTTTAATTCCTCGCGTAGTATTCACGGGTAGAGCGTACTTGGACGATAGCGTGTAGGGGTTATGGCGACATCAGGAATTGAGTTATCTCTCTCACCGGGCTCCAATTTGCCCGCGGTTTCTGTCGTACTCCCAGTACTTAATGAAGAACCTCATTTAGCAAATGCTGTTAATTCCATACTTTCCCAAGACTATGCAGGCACGCTCGAAATAATTTTGGCACTAGGACCTTCAAAAGATAAAACTGATGAGATTGCGCAAAATTTAGCTTCATCAGATCCGCGAATCACACTAATCGACAATCCGAGTGGCAGAACGGCTGCTGGTTTAAATGCAGCCATCAATAAATCAAAGAACCCTGTAATCGTCAGAGTTGATGCACATGCAGAGTTACAGAAAAATTACGTTTCTCTTGCAATTGATGTGATGAAATCAAGTGGTGCTGTAAATGTTGGCGGAATCATGGGTGCAGAAGGTAAGTCACGCTTTGAAAAGAGTGTTGCCGCTGCAATGCGAAGTCCATTAGGAGTGGGTGCTTCTAGATTTCATACAGGCGGAGAAGCCGGATTCGTTGACACTGTTTATCTCGGCGTCTTTATTCGTTCCGCAGTAATTGCAATAGGTGGTTTTGATGAAAGATTTATACGAGCTCAAGATTGGGAGTTAAATTATCGCCTTCGCCAGGCTGGAGGCAAAATATTTTTTGATCCACGATTGCACGTGACATATCGTCCACGCTCTTCAGTGAAGGCACTTGCTAAACAGTATTTTGAATATGGCAGATGGCGCAGGGTTGTATCTCGTCGACATCAAGGAACAATTAATTATCGTTATTTGGCGCCACCATTTGCATTTGTAGGAACAGCGCTCTCAATCATATTGGCATTAACAGTTAATCAACTTTTAATAATTCCTGCGACAATTTATGGAATCTTCTTAATTTTTGCCTCATTGATTACAGGCAAAGGAGTTATTGAAAAACTTCTTTTGCCAATCGTTTTATTCACGATGCACATGTCGTGGGGCCTTGGGTTTCTAACATCACCCAAGACTCTTGCTCCATCCAAGGGCTAAGAAAGTTCAGGCTGATGTAGCCTGTACACCGTGAGCGCGCCACTGCAGGTATACGAACCATTTAGAGCAGGGCTGCCACCTCTTCGTAAATACTGGCGATCATTGTGGTCGCGAAGAACCTTCATTGCTGAGTACTCTCGTTCGGAGTTACGCGAGCAGCACTTCGATTCGATTTTTGGTCAACTGTGGCTAATTCTTAATCCACTCTTGCTCTCTGGCGTTTATTTTCTATTGATTGTCATTATTGGTGGATCTGGTGGCGCTCTTCGTTATGGCCACTTAACTGCAAGCCTTTTTCTCTTTTATTTAATTAGCAATAGCTTAAGTGGTGGCGTGAAATCTGTAACCGCTGGTCAACGCTTAATTCTTAATACTGCCTTTCCGCGCATGATGTTGCCGGTGTCAGCAACTGTTATCGCATTCTTTAAGTTCATCCCAACATTATTAGTCTTTATGATTATGCGAACAGTGTTGGGCTTGCCCTTTGGGTGGGAGATGTTGTGGGCTATTCCAATAATTCTTATTGCCCTAATTTTTGCATTAGGTGTCGCAATTTTGATTTCAACCATCAACGTGTACTTCCGAGATATAGCAAGCTTCTTGCCGTATCTCATCAGAACCTTGCTATATCTATCTCCAATTCTTTATGAAGCATCAGCACTGAAACCGGAATTAAGAATCCTGCAACACATCAATCCACTATTTTCGCTTCTTGATTCATGGTCCATCGCAATAGTTCATGCGCAAACACCGGAGTTATCTAGCATGCTTGCTGCAACCGGGTGGGCAGTAGGAACCTTGTTAATAGGAACCTACTTCTTCTTATCGAGGGAGCGTGAGTTCGCTGTCCGCCTCTAATTCATTACACAAAACCGGTGACCTTGCTGTTTCAGTACAGAATCTCGGTCTCACTTACACAACTGCAATTGATCGCAGACCAACGCTAAAAGCGCGCGTTAAATCTTTAGGTCGAGGAACAAAACAAACACGGATTGTGCAAGCACTCGATAATGTAAATCTTGATGTGACTTATGGCCAAGTGCTCGGTGTTATTGGAACTAACGGTGCTGGTAAATCTTCATTGATGCGCACAATTGCTGGCATCATTCCACCGACGCAGGGTCGAATCGAAGTTTTCGGAAAAGTGAGCACTTTGTTAGCACTCGGCGTTGGTTTTAATCCAGCAATGTCAGGTCGTGCAAATGTTCAACTAGGCGGACTCGCCGCTGGAATGACACGCAAAGAAATAGAAGAACACTTCGATGAGATACATGAATTCTCCGAACTTGGCGATGCCATAGATGCTCCGATGCGCACATATTCATCTGGAATGTATGCACGCTTAGCGTTTTCAGTCGCAGCAACCGTTCAGCCAGATATTTTGATTGTAGATGAGGCTTTAAGCACAGGTGATGCGCACTTTAAAGAAAAGAGTTTTAACAAGATTAAAGAGTTAAGAAGTGAAGATCGGGCTTTGATCCTAGTAAGCCACGCGATGGCAACGCTTCGAGAAATTTGTAATGACGTTGCGTGGCTGCATAAAGGCAAACTAGTTTCACGTGGAAATCCTGATCAAGTTATCGATGCCTATCAAGATTTTTTGCACTTAGGAAAGAGCTCTGCAATTGATGAGGATCTTTAAAACTCTCTTCACAGTTTTTTTACTTTTGCTCTCAATCACCCCTGCTCATTCTGTAGAGGTTCCAGCGGTATTTAATTTTCAAGGTACGGGTTATGGGCATGGAGTGGGACTAAGCCAAATTGGTGCCCGCGGTAAAGCACTGGCTGGAGAAAGCGCTCAATCAATTCTCGCTCACTATTACAGTGGCACTCAACTTCTTTCACTTCCTGATGATCAAAATGTGCGCGTAAACATTGGGCATCTACTTACGCAAGCAAGTATTAGATCCGGCACGAAGGACTCAACTCTCAATGTTTATCAAGGTGATGTCGGCGAAAACCTGAGCGCACTTCCTGCTGCATCACTGACATGGAGATCTAGTATTTCTTTTGTTCAATTGGGTGCCAATATTTCAGCATTTATCGTTACAGGAAAAAAATCTGAATTCCTTGGGATGAATTCAACGTGGAGTGTGCGTTGGTCAGGAACTCGATATTTAGATGGACCCGCTTCCACTGTCTCTTTAAGAGTAAATTCAAAGAGTGTGAAGTATCGCTATGGACAAATCCAAGTTAAATCCGTAAAGGCACCAATTATCGGCAACCGGATGGCTGTGACAAACACTGTTCGAATTCATGATGAGTATCTATACGGCATAGGTGAAGTTCCCTCGTCTTGGCCAACTCAAGCTTTGATTGCGCAGGCGATCGCATCTCGTTCATATGTATTAAGTAAGTTAGGTGTTCCTAGAGTCGTTTGCGATTGCAATGTGTATAACAGTATTTCCGATCAATCATTTGTGGGTTTCTCAAAAGAGATAGAACCAATTTATGGAAAATTATGGAAAGAAGCGGTTCAGGCAAGTGCTACATCTGAAACCACAGGACAAGTAATCACATTGAATGGGTTGCCAATCACTGCATACTTTTTCTCATCCAGTGGCGGACAAACTGAAACGAGTGTGAATGCCTGGGGCCAGGAGAGAAGCTTTACGACCAGCGTTGCTGATCCTTACAGCCAAGATCCAATTCTTAATCCACGATTCTTTACCTGGAATCGTCCGCTAACCCAGGCAGTTCTCGCACGAACTTTCTCGCTGACAGATGTTGTGGCATTAAATATTGATTCGAGAAACCCAACTGGAACCGTTGCGCGAGTAAGTGCAAGATCTAGTGACGGGAAAGTAGTTACTTTGCGGGGAGAAACCTTTAGAAGCAGAACTCAACTTCCTTCTGCATGGTTTAACTTAATTTGAGTGCAAAACTGAGTTCAATCCACCCCACGAACCAGTTCGCATAATTACTTCTAAGCAACCATCGAGTGAGTTACGTCTAAACAAAAGATTATTTGCTCCAGATAGAGATGATGCTTTAACTGTTTCACCATCAGGAAGACGAATTTTTGCTGCCGCTGTGACATAGGTTCCAGATTCGATGACACAGTTATTTCCTAGTGAAATTCCAAGACCTGAGTTTGCACCCAAAAGACATTTTTCTCCGATAGAGATTATTTCTTTTCCGCCGCCGCTGAGCGTTCCCATAATCGAAGCGCCACCACCGACATCGGTTCCATCACCAACTATTACTCCAGCTGAAATTCTTCCTTCAACCATTGACGTTCCTAGTGTTCCGGCATTGAAGTTAACGAAGCCCTCGTGCATCACAGTTGTTCCAGATGCCAAATGTGCTCCAAGGCGAACACGATCTGCGTCAGCAATTCGCACACCAGATGGAATTACGTAATCAACCATCCGTGGGAATTTATCAACTGATAAAACTGTAATGGCACCGTATTTTTGCTTCAGATTTGCCCGTGTAATTTCAAAGTTTTCAACTGGGCACGGACCAACTGAAGTCCACACAACGTTATTGAGTATTCCAAATATTCCTTCGACATTTGCTCCGTGAGGCTGGATGACTCGGTGTGAAAGTAAGTGAAGTCGAAGATACGCATCACTTACAGATTCAGGCGCTTTATCTAGATCAATTTCAATTGAGATCACTTCACGCTTAACTCCGCGGATTTCATCAACACCGGCAAGTGCGGACAGAAATGGCAAGACCGGACCAGAAAGATTTCCTAAGACGGGTTCTGGAAACCACGTATCCAAAACTGTTCCATTGAGTGAAACGGTGGCTAGCCCATGGCCCGATGCAGTGCGTTGTGACATGGGCTAAGCGTAACGCCTATTGTTGTGTCCATGGCTGATAATCACATTGCCCTCACACTCGTACTGCCATGTAGCGCGCAACGTGCATGGGATGAAGTAACTAATTGGGAAAAGCAAGGCTCATGGATGTTGCAGACTTCTGTCTGGCTTACATCCGAAATAGAGAAAGGACCAGGAACCGAGATTGCAGCATTTACTGGTCCACTACACAAACTTTTTCCGCGCTTTAGATTCTTAGGTCTCTTAGACACCATGGTTGTTACAAACTGGCAACCACCGTACATCTGCGATGTTTTACATACAGGAAAAATAATTAAAGGCACAGGACGTTTCGAAGTTGTTGAAATTAACGATCACACTTCTCGATTTAATTGGTCAGAAGTCATTTGGGCACCACGTGTAATATTTTTGATAGTCAAACCAGCGATATACGTTGGAGTCTGGATTTCTCTGCGTAGATTCGCTCGAACTCTAAGATAACTCTCACAATAAACTCGCATAAATAGCAGCCTCGATGCGGGCAAAGGTTGGCCGATAGCACAGTAAACTTAGAGATATGAGCGAGCCTAAAACTTTGGCAGATGTTCTGGCTGCGCTCCCAGATGAAGAAAGAATTATTTTGGTTATGCATTATTTGCGATCTATGCCACCCATTGAGATTGCGCAAAAATTAGGCGTTCCAGAGCGTTCGGTTACCGCGGTTATCGCCATGGGCAAGGCTCGCCTGAGCAAAACACTGGGTCTCTAAGCCTGCCTTTTTTCGATTTCATATATTCGCTCTAAATGCGAGATACTTCTCCCTTACAGAACGCTCTTCGATTCACTTCCCTAAGGAGTCCCCAGATGGCAGCTATGAAACCCCGCACTGGTGATGGTCCTATGGAGGTCACAAAGGAGGCTCGCTCACTCGTGATGCGTATTCCACTAGAAGGCGGCGGTCGACTCGTAGTTGAGATGAATGCAGAGGAAGCAAATAACCTCAGCGCTGCATTACATGCCGCAGTATCCCTCGTTAAGAAATAGAGCGCATTTCTTCCTTTTTTAGTTAGCCTATGCGTTATGCCTTACGCCCAACTCACAAGCATCTCTTCACGTATTGAAGATATTGTCAGTGCAGATGCCATAGCAGTTGGTTTCGTTAAGTCCGAAGAAGCTGGATATGAATTAGTCGGGGCAATTGATGCCATAGCAGCAATAGAAAAATTCTTTGATGTAGATCTCATAGATGAGATTTCCTTTTTTCAACCTGCGGGCAAGCCAGGTGAAATTCTTGAAATCCCAGTTAGTCAAAAAGCCACAAAAGCAGATCGTGTATTTGTCATCGGTCTTGGAGATCAAAGCACGCAGTCTCATCGCCTTGCTGCCGCAAGTTTGGGAAGAAAATTACGTGGCAAGAAGATTAATGTTTCAAATTTATTGGCTAGCGATGCACAAGATATTCGTGCGCACGCAATCTCTACCGTCTTGGGTTCTTATACATGGACCCTGAAGAGCGATGCCAAGAGCGATCAGCCAACATTTAGTATCGTGTGCAAGAGTGAAAAAATCATTGATGAAGCTACAGTGATTGCTAATGCGGTCTGCCGCGCTCGCGACTTAGTTCACACCCCATCAAATATTAAAAACCCGCTCTGGATGGCGCAGCAAGCGCAGAAAATTGCCAAAGAGGGCAAGCTCACCATCAAGGTCTTAGCTGGAAAAGAGCTTGCGCAATTCGGTGGATTACGAGCGGTAGGAAACTCATCTCCAAAGCCTGGCCCTAGATTTATTCAAATTTCTTATTCACCTAAAGCAACCGGCAAAAAAATCCCACACGTCGTATTAGTTGGCAAAGGAATCACCTTTGATACCGGCGGAGTCTCACTCAAACGTCCTTACGATTTGATGATGGCAATGAAGAGTGACATGGCTGGAGCCTCTGCCGTACTAAACGTTGTTGGTGCACTACCAGATTTAAAACCGCGAGTTAAAGTCACTGCCTTATTGATGTGTGCAGAAAACGCACTCTCCGGCACTTCTCAAAGACCAAGTGATGTAATCACTCATTACGGTGGGACAACAGTAGAAGTACTAGATACTGATGCTGAAGGGCGTTTAGTTCTGGCAGATGGATTGGCTTACGCCGATGCAAAGCTAGACCCAGATTATTTAGTAGACATTGCAACACTTACTGGCTCTGCAACCCTCGGACTTGGTCGTCAATATGGCGCCATGTATACGCGAGATACCAAATTAGCTTCTCAGTTAGTGGCGGCAGGCGAATCTTCAGGCGATCGCCTTTGGCATATGCCTTTGATAGATGATTATCAAGATGCACTTGAAAGTGACATTGCAGACTTTAATCACACAGCGGATAAAGGTGATTACTCTGCAGGTTCCGTAACCGCTGCGTTATTCCTCGAGAAATTTACTGGCGAAAGAAAATGGGTTCACCTAGATGTTGCAGGAACTGCTCGAAGTGAAAGTGATGCCGGCGAATCTCCAAAAGGTGGAACTGGTTTTGGAGTTCGCTTACTAATTGATTGGATTATGAGTTTATGATGAAAATAGATCCTCATGCATATGCAGAGAGTTTCATCCAAGAAGATGAGTTTCAACTTCGTGCGCGTGCGCGTGGAGCGGAAGTTGGTGCTAACGATGCAACTACTGGTGTCGGTGCATACCTTCGCGCCCTTGCACATCAACTCTCTGCACAATCAGTTGTAGAAGTTGGAACAGGCTCTGGAGTCGGAAGTCTTTGGATTTTAAGCGGAATGATTACCAGTGGCACATTGACTTCAATCGATGATGAAACTGAACATTCAAGAATCGCCAGAATTGCGATGCAAGATGCAGATATTGCACCATCTCGATATCGACTCATCACCAATTCAATTATGGATGTTATGACTAAATTAACTGATCGCGCATATGACTTAGTTGTATTGCGACACAATCCAGAAGACCTGACGTACACAATCGAAGAAGCGCACCGTATTTTGCGTAGCGGAGGCGTCATGGTTATCGACGGATTTTTCGGTGGCGGCAAAGTGAGCGATCCATCACAACGAGATCCACGAACAATTGCACTTCGTGAAGCTGGCAAGAGCGTTAAAGGCGCCACAGATCTTTGGGTAAGCACACTCATCACAGTTGGTGATGGTTTGTTAATCGCAACAAAGTTGTAGCAAGATAAGCGCCATGAAGTTTTTTTCCGGAAAGTCCAAAGCGCCGTCATATGCGCCATGGTGGAACTCACAGGACTTTGCACGTTCTAACAGAGGAGTCACTCCTGGTGCACTCGTAGTTCTAGCAATCATTGCTGGAATAGTTGGGGGAGCGCTCGGAGTAAATGCTTCGGGAGGATTTTTTGGTGGTAAAGCTAATTTAGTTTCAGCTTCAAATTCAATTGAACGCAAACCAGATTCAGTTGCTGGCCTAGCAAATCGAGTTCTTCCATCGGTCGTTTCAATTACAACTGCAGCTGGAAGTTCTGGTTCAGGATTCATTATTGATAGCTCTGGCTTTATCCTTACAAATAACCATGTTGTAGAAGATGCCGCACTCGCGAAAGCCAAGATTATTGTCACGCTCAACAATGGCGAAGAGTTTGAAAGCAAGATTGTTGGTCGAGATGCTTCATATGACTTAGCTGTGCTGAAAATCCTTGCAACAGGATTGCCTGCTCTTCAATTTGGCGATAGCGACAAAGTCGCTGTGGGAGATTCAGTGATTGCAATTGGTTCACCCCTTGGATTATCTGGAACAGTCACACTTGGAATTATCAGCGCAAAGAATCGCGCTGTGACTGCTGGTGGATCAGCAGGTGAAAGTGCATTCATTAACGCGCTACAAACAGATGCTGCAATTAATCCAGGAAATTCTGGTGGACCATTAATTGATACAACCGGTGCTGTTATTGGAGTGAACTCCGCAATTGCAACACTAGGCGGATCATTGAATTCACAAACAGGTTCAATTGGATTGGGTTTTGCAATTCCAATTAATCAAGCAAGAAAAACAGCAGATCAATTAATCACAACTGGCAAAGCGTCATATCCGGTCATGGGAATATCAATAGATATGAATTTCGCTGGACCCGGCGCCAAGGTAACGACTGCAGATGGTGCAATTCTTCCGGGGGGTCCGGCGCAAAGAGCCGGAATTAAACCAGGGGATCTGATTATTGAATTTGATGGGAAAGCCATCAACAATCCTGACGAACTCATTGTTGCTATCCGAGCCAAAAATATTGGAGACCGCGTTGAAGTGAAGTTCAAACGCGGCAGCAGTACTCGGTCAACGAATGTCACCCTGGATGCTGGCAAGAACTAATTCTCGGTACGCACTAGGCTTACAACATGATTTTCGGTATCGGACCAGGTGAATTCCTTGGCTTGGCGGTACTTGCAATATTTTTTGTCGGACCAGAGCGCCTACCTAAATTTTCTTCTGATGCAGCAAAATTTCTGAAAAAAGCCAAGAACATGGCAACGACTGCAACTGCAGAGCTGCGAGAAAACCTGGGACCAGGCTTTGAAGATTTACAGCCATCTGATTTGAATCCAAAAACTTTTATCAAGAAACAATTGGCAGGCACTTTTGATGAGGACAAGCCTCGCAACGCGGCTAAACCAAAGATGGATCCGGATTTACTATGACCGTCATTGAATCGATTCATGCTGCTCTAGCAACTGTAGAAGATCCTGAAATTCATCGACCATTACCAGATTTAGGAATGGTCGAATCTGTTCAAGCAGATGGTGGAGTTGCCCGCTTAAAGATTCTGCTCACAATTTCAGGGTGTCCAATGCAAGATCGATTACGCACAGATATTACAAAAGCTGTTATGAATGTAGAAAGCATTTCATCCGTTGAAATTACCTTTGGCGTGATGGATGAAGAGCAACGTGGAAAATTGAAGTCTTTGTTACGTAATGGGCGCGAGAAAATTATCCCGTTCGCACAACCAGAATCACTGACTCGTGTAATCGGTATTGCATCTGGAAAAGGTGGAGTTGGAAAGTCATCTCTGACTGTTAACTTAGCTGTCGCTGCAGCCCAAAAAGGTTTACGTGTGGGAATTTTGGATGCAGACGTATACGGACACTCTGTTCCACGATTGATGGGGTTAATTGGACAGCGCCCCACTGCTATCGATCAGATGTTTATTCCACTTGAGGCATATGGTGTCAAAGTTGTTTCAATGGAGATGTTCAAGCCAGAACGATCAGATGCGGTTGCTTACCGTGGTCCACTTCTACATAAAGTTTTAGAACAATTACTTTCTGATGCATACTGGGGAGATTTAGATTTATTGTTGATAGATTTACCACCAGGTACTGGTGATCTTGCAATTTCATTAGGACAACTAATTCCTGCTTCAGAAATACTTGTTGTGACAACTCCACAAGTTGCTGCAGCTGAAGTTGCAGAACGTGCTGGGCGTATTGCACATCAGATTAAGCAGCATCTTGTTGGCGTAATTGAAAACATGTCTGATTTTCCTTGCCCGAACTGCAGTGACACGATTTCTTTATTTGGTTCAGGTGGCGGCGAAGAAACAGCAAAGCGTCTTTCCGAGTTAGCAGGCATAAATGTGCCACTGCTTGGGAAAGTTCCATTTAGTCCAGATTTACGAACCGGTGGCGATAACGGTGCACCTGTCGTCGTTGAATTCCCAGAGACTGCTTGCGC
>Ga0247722_10000935_pt1 | contig 16737 bp, 17 predicted proteins | sample MSEWelMarce3H_FC_FD_189094 | JGI IMG/M metagenome (GOLD analysis project Ga0247722, IMG submission 189094) | Subsurface sediment microbial communities from gas well in West Virginia, United States - MSEEL Well Study Marcellus 3H_FC | ecosystem: Environmental > Terrestrial > Deep subsurface >... | reverse complement strand
CATAGCAGGAGCAGGCAGCGGAATTGGTGCCGCAGCGGCACATTCTCTTGCAGAAGAAGGAAACAATCGCCTAATTTTAGTGGGAAGAAACGAAGAAAAACTGAATGAAGTATTAGCAAAATTGCCGCATTCAGAGAATCACTGCGTGCTTGCCGCCGACGTGCGAAATGCTTCCGCATTTCGCCAAGGACTCGAAAATATTTTAGGCAATGGCAGTTTAGATTGCGTTTTCGCTAATGCAGGGGTCGGCGGAGAAAACGCCTACGGCGTAGATGATCGTTGGGACGAAATTGTTTCAATTAATCTTACCGGAACATACACCACCATTATGGAATGCCTGCCATACCTCAGAAAATCATCGGCAACCTACAAACACATTCTACTCACAAGCTCAATCCTGGCGCGTTTCGGTGTGCCGAATCACAGCGCTTACATTGCTTCGAAAACAGCAGTACTCGGACTTACACGCGCATGGGCCGTTGAATGGGCTCGAGAGCAAATTTTAGTCAACGCCCTTACACCCGGATGGGTAGAAACGCAGATGTCGAAAGACAGCATTCAACGTCATGCAGATCGAAACCAATCGACCTATGATTCAGCTTACCAAGAACAGATGAACTACGTGCCCACCGGAAGAATGGCTCAACCCGAAGAGGTAGGAAATTTTGTTGCGTTTCTTTTTTCAGGAAAGCAAAATTCAATAACCGGACAAGCACTCGACATTAACAACGGAGCATACATGCAATGAAGAAGATTTCATTACTCACTTTAGCACTGGTTATTCTTGTTTCAAAGACTAACGCACAGTTCACCAAGCAAGATTCTTCTGTGGTGAAAGGCTTTTATTCAGAGGCGCTATCAACGGCACAGGCCTACAACGATTTGTATTACTTGTGCAAGAAAATCGGACATCGCATTGCGGGTTCAGAGGCCGCAGACAAGGCAATCGTTTGGGGAGATTCTGTATTGAAATCAATTCCAGCAGACAACGTTTTTCTTATGCCCGTGAAGGTTCCAAAATGGAAACGCGGGAAGAAAGAATACGCTGCGATATACGTGGGTAAAAAGAAAACCGAAATTCCCTTGCGCGCTTTGGGCGGTTCTGTTGGAACAAACGGCACCCTTAAAGCAGAAGTCGTTGAAGTGAAAGACTTCGAAGACTTGAAAGCGAAAGGCGATCAAGTAAAAGGAAAAATAGTATTCATCAACAAGGCATTCGATCCTGCTATCATCAACACGGGATCTGCCTACGGAAACACTTCTCCTATTCGCACGAACGGTGCTTCTGAAGCTGCGAAATACGGCGCAGTTGGATGCGTTATTCGCTCCTTGACTTCGGCCGACGATAAGTTTCCGCACACAGGAGCTATGCGCTACAAAGACGATGTGGCAAAGATTCCAGCGGCAGCGTTGAGCAGTCTCGATGCACATTTTCTGCACGATGCGCTTCAATCAAATAAAAAAGTTCTCTTCGAAATGCGCATGGAATGCGTGCGCTTCGATAGCGTAATGCAATCCAATGTAATCGGCGAAATCAAAGGAAGTGCCTATCCCGAAAAAATTATTGTTGTTGGCGGACACCTCGATTCATGGGATGTGGGTGAAGGCGCACACGACGATGGAACCGGCATTGTGCAAAGCATGGAAGTGTTGCGCATTATGAAGGCAACAGGATACAAGCCAGCCTGCACCATTCGTGCGGTGCTTTACATAAACGAAGAATTCGGTAACGACGGTGGAGAAACCTATGCGAAAGTTGCGAAAGAAAAAGGATGGGAACACGTGGCTGCCATTGAAAGCGACGGAGGTGGGTTCACCCCAAAAGGTTTTAGTTGCGATGCACAAGACACTCAAGTGGAATGGGCGAAATCTCTCATGCCGTTCTTTGAACCCTACAACTTATATTCCTTCAAAAGAGGGTGGAGCGGAGTAGACATTGGCCCGTTGAAAAACGGAAGCACCATGCTCTTTGCGTTAATGGTAGACGGACAGCGTTACTTCGATTTTCATCACACGGACAACGACCGATTTGAAAACGTAAACAAACGTGAATTGGAATTGGGCGCAGCGTCTATGGCTTCGCTGGTGTACTTCATTGATCAGAAAGTTCAGAAAGAAACACCGCAGAAATAATTATCTGCCGTACATGTCTTTGTGCCAGGTATTCGCGAACGGCTTCCATTTAGAGGCGGTCCAATCGCCAACTGTGGCAACGGTTGTATCAAGAACAAGCGTTTCATCGGTTAGTCTATTCGCTTTGCGAAGCGCCCAGAACTGTGCGATTCCTTCCGTTTGAATTTCTTCATTCTCTTGGAATAACACGGTTAATCGATCGAACAAATTCACGCCAAGCGCATCGCCAATACGAAGCACTTCTCTATTCAATTTATCTATGCTGCATCCCGATGCGAGCATAATATTTTCATCAGCCGCAACAACCACAATGCGATTCATTTCAATCCAAGCTTTTCCGGCCATCGCCCTTCCATGATTGTTCCACCCTTCAAGAAATTGTTTTAATTCAGATTCAATGAACGCGCTTTGTTCCGAAGTAAGTAATTTGTTTGAAGTGAAGACCCAAAGTCTAGCATGAGGAGCAAGTTGATTTTCCATAATTAGAAGGAACGATTAAATAATTTTTTTGCAGGAATGAAAATGAGCACGAGCACGGGCGATTGTAGAATACCCATGATTCCGCGGACTGCCGGATATAGGGCTTCATTCTGATGCATCATTTTCCCAAGAGCGAAAGCCGTGATGGCGAGAATCAAACAGATCCCTTCCACCAATAAAAACAATTGAATTTCCTTTTTATTGAATTGAAGAAACTGCAGTGCGAGAATATTTAGCAAGGTGAATGAGGCGATGGAGGCGAACGTAATAGCCCATTTCAATTTTGTAAGCTCTCCTTGATTGAAAGAATAGAGTGCCTCTATGGTCTCGTGACTGTAGTAATAATCGAAGTTCGATTTACTTTTTTCAGCACTGAGCAAATTAATTTTTGTGGAAGTATTCTGGTTGAAGAAACCTGGGATTTGTGCCCCTTTTTCTAAAATGAAATTGACGTTCACCTTGGCTTGTTCTTGATAGAAGCCCATGGCAATCATTACGACGGCAATCGCAACGAGAACAAACTTATTTTTCTTCGGAATTGCCATTTGCAGGGACATACAACTTCGACCACCACCACCAGAATGCAAACACAACGGCGTACACAAGAGCGGTGAAGGTATAATCGTGATTGAAGGCTAAATAATCTTCGTTCCAATAAACAATGAATGCCAACGCCATAATGCGAAGCACATTCATGAATTGAATCACAAACAATCCAAGAGGAATAAACCAAAGTCTGTTTTTGTTTGTTCCAGGATAGGCCACAACGAAAATGATAAACAGGGCCATTAGAATCATTCCATCGCAAGGTGCTCCAACAGTAACGCCTGCTGTTCCTTCAATAGCAATGTGATTGCGGTATAGCCCGTCGTCGAAAACACGAATCGAAAAATTGAAGAGTTTGAGCAGTCCTTCAGCGCCATTTACCAAAACATCGACAAGCATTTCATCGATCGCAGTTGAAGGAAGTAAATACAACTCGTAAAAAAAATACCATCCGAAATAAAGGATGGTACCAATTACAAAAAATCGAATGAGTGGATTTTTCACTGAGTATTTAAGAAGCTTTTTTCTTTTTTAGGTCAAATGCTTTTTTACCGCCAAGAGCAGCGCCTGCCGCAATTAACAAACTTACCCCGCCGTCAATAGGACAAACAGTTCCGAAAGGACCACCACAAGGTGCTGCTCCACCGCTAGGTGGTGTAGGCGGTGCTTGGCAAATTCCAATAGCGGTTACGCAGAAAAGGAATATTGTCAATACGATAAGTTTTCTAAAACGGTTCATGTCACAAATATAATAGACTTTAATAATTTCCGCCCCCAATCGGGCTAAAATCTTCAATATTGGCTCTCTTCCTTTATATTTGTCATTCTCGAGAGAACCCATGGCTGAAACTAAATCGAATTTTCTAGACGCAGACGACCTAAGGCCCATTTTACGGTTCCTTAACAAAAGTTGGTTCTGGATTGTGGGTTGCGCGTTAATTGCATTTGTTGCTGCTTATTTCTATACCCATAGACTTCCTAGTATTTATGCTGCAAAGACCGAGATTTTACTGAGGTCATCGGAAACCTACGATTACCAAAAAAGTATGTATAGCGAGTTGGGTTATATCTCGCTTATGCAAGACGTTACGAACCAAAAGAGAATTATCGCCTCTTATGATATCGTTGAAAAAAGTTTAGATAAGTTAGATTACACGATTTCTTATTATTTGGTTGGAAGGGTAAAGACGCTTCAAGTTGATGAGTTCGATGCTATGAAGGTCAAATGCGATTGGAAGAAAATGGCGTCGGGAATGTACAACGTGCCCATTAACATTAAGGTATTAGACATTGGCCATTACGAACTGAGTTTTGAATATGCTGGGAAATTGAGCTCTGGAACTTATGAATTTGGTAAAGAATACATGGAGCAGTTGTTTACCATTCAACTCGATCTTGCTCAACACGTAGATGAATCCAGACTTTCAACTGTAACCGATCAAAGTTTCCAAATTCGTGTAAGACCAATGAAACAGTTGGTCGATAAATACATGGGTGCTCTAACCATTGAAAATGTTGAGTACACAAGTATTTTAACGCTAACATGCCAGGACGAATTACCAACTCGAGCGAAAACATTCTTAGATACCCTTGCCAAAGTGTACATAGATTACACGCTTTACAACGAAATTGCAATTAACGAGAATACCCAGGCGTATATTGATATTCAGATCAATAAAATTGTTAAAATTATTGACTCTCTGGAATTGGCCATGGAGACGTTCAAGGATGCAAGAGACATTCTCGATTTGAGTAAGGAACAAGATGCAGCCTTTGAAGCTTTAACCAACTCGGATGTTTCGTTGCGTGATTTAGAATTGAGACGAGAGTCTATACAGGGGTTAGAAAATTTCTTGCTGAAGGAACCTGATCGTGCTGTAATACCTCCGATGAATTACCTGCGAGAAGAGGACGGAACGCTCACCGAGTTAGTGAAAGATCTCTTCCAACTTAAACAAAAAAGAAGTTCATTATTGGTAGATGTTAAAGCGCCGGACAAACGTATTCAACGCGTAGATTCCACTCTCCAGACCATACGAAATAGTATTTTCAAATACACACGAGATACGAAAGTTGCAATTGATCAACGAATTGCCGATTTGAAATTGCAGATTGTAGAATTAGAAGCAGAGCTCGCAAACATTCCCAAAAGTGAACGCGATCTTATGTCTATTGAGCGTAAGCTGAAAGTGAATGAAGAGCTTTATACGTTTTTGTTAGAAAAGAAAGCCAATACGGTTATTGCACGAGCAGCAATTATTCCGCAGACAAGTGTAATTGAGGCGGCCCGGAACATGGGTGTTGTTGGTCCCGATCGTCAGAGTATTATTTATTTATGGATAGGTGTTGGAATACTTGTTTCTCTGATTATTGGACTTATTCGCATGCTCTTTTTCGAGCACATTGAGCACCTGCGTGAACTCAAACAGTTGACCAAACTGCCTATAATTAGCGGAATTCCGCATTATGAAGAAATTGAACGAGAGCCCATTGCGATTCATGCAAATCCACGAGGCAATGTGAGTGAAGCTTTCCGAACCTTGCGAACGAATTTACAATACCTCCTGCCAGATAGTGGACACAGTCTGATTTTGATATCATCCCTGCATCCGGGAGAGGGAAAAACGTTTGTTTCAAGTAATCTTGCCGCCACTTTAGCGAAAGCATCTAAAAAGGTTTTGCTATTAGACTTTGACTTACACAAACCAAAGGTTCATAAGATGTTCCGCACGAGCAACACTTTAGGAGTGAGTACTTACCTCATTGGAAAGGCTAGCTTCGAAGATGTGGTTTTCAACTCTGAAATTGAAAATTTAGATGTTGTGCTAGCTGGTCCGGTTCCTCCGAATGCGTCTGAGCTTATTCTGAATGCTAGAGTTGACGACCTTTTGGCGGAAGGATTGAAACATTACGATTATGTAATTATTGATACACCGCCAATTATGCTAATTACAGATAGCCTTGTTTTACTTTCTAAAGTAGATCGAGGAATTCTTGTAATGAATACCCTTAAAGCAACTAAGCAAGGCGTGAATTACCTGGAGGATGTATTAACTCAAAACAGCATATCCAATACCAGTATTCTTTTAAATAACATTAAACAGAAGCGCTGGAGATATTACTACGGTAAGTATGCTTATCGTTATGGATATGGCTATGGTTATGGTTACGGTTATGGCTACGGTTACGGCTATGGCTACGGCTATGGTGGTTATGGTGAAGAAGGCAAGGGTAAGAAGAAGAAAGATAAATAGCAGCGAAAATTATGGTATCGCTCATCATTACAACCTACAATTACGCCCAATACATCGAGCGAGCCATTCGAAGTGCTCTTGATCAGTCGCTTTCCAAAACCGATTTTGAAATAATTGTTGTTAACGATGCCTCCACCGATGCAACTGAAATTATTTTAGAGAACTATTCCGATGTTGTTCGAGTATTTAATTTGAAAGAAAATATAGGTTTGTCAGGAGCTAGGAATTTTGCGATTCGCAAAGCTCGTGGGCAGTTTGTAGCTTTTTTAGATGCAGATGATTACCTGCATTCCGAGACATTGCGCCTTCAGAATTTATTTCTCAATGAGAACAATTCCTTCGATGCAGTAGCTATAGATTATTATGTTGTAAATGAAAGAGGTCAGCACATTGAGCATATTTCATCGAGTGTAAAACCCATTGCATGCGGCATAATGTTTCGTAAAGATTTCTTATTCAATATCGGACTTTATGATGAGAATTTTAAAGCTCGTGAAGAAGAAGATTTGAGAATTCGATGGGAGCAAGCTGGTTATGGTATTTATTACATTCCATTGCCATTGTATCGCTACAGAATGCACGAGAATAACCTAACCAAAGACGATCAGAAAATGGCCGATTATCAAGTTAGATTAAATCAGAAGCACAACCGATGATCAAATTTTTAGATGGAGAACAAGTCTATTTGCGTCCACTTACAATACAGGATGCAAACGATGTTTATTTGAAATGGTTAAATGATTCTGAAGTGACGCGCGGTTTGGCTTCAGGTTATTTTCCAACGACACAACACGAGCTAATCGCCTATATAAGTAGCACCTTGAAAGATCAGAACACAATCTTTTTTGCGCTTTGCGAAAAAGAGAGTAATGGTCATATTGGGAATGTGAAAGTAGATCGCATCGATTGGGTAGCTCAAACTTGTGAACTTGGTTTAATCATTGGCGAAGAATCGGCACGAGGAAGAGGTTTAGGATTCGAAACCATGAACCTCGTGATTGGTTACATATTTCAGGAGTTGAATCTGAATAAAATTACCTTAGCGGTCTTTGAAAACAATCCGGGTGCACTGCGCTTGTATGAAAAATTGGGTTTTCAGATTGAAGGAAGATTTGTCGATCATGTTTTCAAGGAAGGGAAGTTGTGGGATAAAATTTATCTGTCGTTATTCAATCCGAAAAAATAATGAATCTAGCGCTTCTTCAAGCCCGCATGGGTTCTACCCGTTTGCCTGGTAAAGTTCTAAAAGAATTAAATGGAACCCCAGTTATTCAGTCGCTTATCAATAGGGTTGGAAAGGCCAAGTGCATCGATAAACTTGCTGTGGTTACTTCAACCAATTCGGAAGACGATGCATTAGAAAATTACTGCAAGGAAAACAATATATTGGTCTTTCGCGGTTCAGATTGGGATGTGCTCGAGCGCTTCTATTCTGCTGCGAAATTTTTTGGAGCCAAGGAAGGAGACAACATCATTCGCTTGACAAGCGATTGCCCCACGCATCATGGAGCCACAGTGGATTGGGTGTATGAACAGTTTGTAAAATTCGGTGTCGATTTATTTTCGAACAGCAACGAAGAGCCAAATTTTTTAGAAGACGGATTCGATGTGGAAGTAGTTAAGTTTTCTGTTTTAGAAAATTCCTTTCAAAATGCAAAGCTCCACAGTGAACGGGAACATGTCATTCCTTATGTAAAAAATTCAAAGAAGTTCACGCTAGGTTTTCGCAAAATGAACGACCGCTGTAATTTCAAACTATCTGTTGATACGCCTTCAGATTTTGCTTTTGTTGAAGCACTTTTTGCTGAATTTGGTAGTCGTGATTTCGACATAAACGATGTTGTACATTTGTTAGAAACCAAACCTGAATTACTCAGGTTAAACGAAGAGAGCATTATTAACGCAGGTTACGCTAAATCATTAAGAGAAGATAAAATTGTGAAATGAAAACGATAGCACTTCCACACATAACGAACTTCGCCAAGAGCGATGAATACAGAAAGAAAATTCACGATTTAATACCTGGCGGAGCACACACGTACTCGAAGGGAGATGATCAGTTCCCCATTAAGTCACCTGCTGCAATTACGCACGCGAAAGGCGTGTACTGTTGGGATCTCGACGGGAATAAATTCTTAGATACCCTCATGGGCTTGTACTCTGTTTCTTTAGGGCATGCTTATGAGCCTGTTTTGGAAGCAGTGAAAAAGCAATTGGAAAAGGGAGTGAACTTCACCCGTCCAAGTGTCATCGAAATGGAAATGGCAGAGAAGTTTCTCTCGCTTGTCCCACAACACGACATGATCAAGTTCGCGAAGAATGGTTCTGTTGCAACAACAGCAGCCATTAAACTTTCTCGCGCATACACTGGAAAACATTTAATCGCTCGTCCTGCTGAACATCCGTTCTACAGTTACGACGATTGGTTCATTGGCTCAACCGCGTGTGACTTCGGTATTCCGAAAGAAATTAAGCAGTTCACCATTACCTACAAGCAAGATTCGTTGGAAGACTTGGAACGCATGTTCAATGAGTATCCTGGACAAATTGCTTGTGTGATTTCAGAACCAGAAAAGTGGAATGTATTAGAACCAGATTTTTACAAGAAGGCCATTGACCTTGCGCATAAGAACGGTGCAATGTGGATCATGGATGAAATGATTACGGGATTCAAATCAGACTTCCCAGGATCAATTAAAAAATTCAATGCAGAGCCCGATTTCTGCACGTGGGGAAAAGGCATTGCAAACGGATTTTCTTTCTGCGCCCTTACGGGCAAAAAGGAGATTATGGAGTACGGCGGCATTCGCAGAAAAGGCGAGCCGAAAGTATTTTTAGTAAGCACCACCCACGGTGGCGAAACACACGGTATTGCTGCTGCATTAGCCACAATTAATGTGTTTGAAAACAATCCGGTTATTCAACACAACCACGCCATAGGAGATTACTTCATGAACGGTGTGAAAGGAATTTTATCTCGAAGAAAATTGGAAGATTATTTCGAGTTAACCGGATTCAATTGGTGTGTGGGATTGGTGGTGAAGAATCAAAAGAAAGAACCATGCATGTTCTACAGAACACTGTTCATGCAGGAAATGATTCAACGAGGAGTTCTTTATCAGGGAATTCTTTCACCGTGTTTTTCTCACACACAAGACGATATTGATTTCATGTTAGCTGCTTTCGATGAAAGTTGTGAAGTGTTTGAACGAGCGTTGGAAGATGGCGTAGAGAAGCATTTAGTGGGTGATGAAATTAAACCTGTCTTCAGAAAAATTAATTAAGATGGAACCACTTCGTACAACAGACGCTACGCAAATAGATTTCAAGAAAAAATTCGATTTAACCGATAAAGTTATTGTCATCACAGGTGCTTGCGGGTTGGTGGGAAGAGCCTTCTGCGAAGCTGTTGCGCAATTCGGAGGAATCGTTGTTGCAGCAGATATTGAATTAGCGAATCCCGTTCAATTCGCAAACGAACTCGCTGCACGCAACAATACAAAGGCCTTGGGATTTGTTCTCGATGTAGCCAATAGAGCTTCCGTTGAAGCATTGAAAGAAAATGTTCTTTCTTCATTCGGAAGAACAGACGGATTGGTTAACGCACATCAGAATAAGACGCATTTAAAATTCGAACCGTTCGAAAACGTGTCCGATGAAAATTGGGACACCGTAGTTGATGTGAATTTGAAAGGCACGTTTTTAATGTGTCAAATTATTGGCTGCCACATGGCAGAGAACGGCGGCGGTAGCGTTGTAAACATTCCTTCCACCTACAGCGTCGTTGCCCCGAATCAGAATTTATACAAAGGAACTTCCTTGGGTTGTCCCGCCGCCTATAGCGCCTCGAAAGGCGGAATTGACGCACTTTCCAGATACTTGGCTTCTTATTGGGCAACGAAGAAAGTGCGTGTAAACATGATCACTCCACACGGCGTGTGGAACAATCATGAAGTGCAATTCGAAGAAAATTTCGCGCGCTTCTCTCCCATGGAAAGATTGAGTTACAATCATGAAGTGGCAAGCGCGCTCATCTATTTACTCAGCGATGCTTCCTCGTATGTTACCGGAGATAACATGAAGGTTGAAGGCGGTTGGACCGTTTGGTGATATGCAGAAAAAACTAGCAACATATTTTGAAAGACTTTGGCCCATCTGCCGAAGCATCACTGGAAACGGACTGCGCGAATCGTTCCGCGTTCTGCAAGAAATTGTTCCGTTCGAATTAACAGAAGTTCCTACCGGAACGCAAGTCCATGACTGGGAAATTCCGAAAGAATGGAACATTCAAGACGCATTCATTCTTACTCCAAATGGAAGGAAAGTTGCCGATTTCAAATTGAATAATCTACACGTGTTGAATTATTCCAGTCCAGTGGATATGGAAGTCACACACGAAGAACTTTCGAAACACATTTTCACACTTCCAGAACAGCCAACTGCCATTCCATACGTGACTTCGTATTACGAAGAGAAATGGGGCTTCTGTTTGTCACACAACGAATGGATTTCCCTTCCGAAAGAAGGAATGTATCGCGTGGTTATTCAATCTGAATTGAAAGAAGGAAGTCTCACCTACGGAGAAGCAATATTGAAGGGCGATTCAGAAAAAGAAATTTTATTCTATTCGTACCTATGTCATCCAAGCATGGCGAACAACGAGCTCAGCGGTCCATTGGTATTGGCCATGTTGTATGAAAAGCTCGCTGCCCTTCCACAAAGAAAATACACCTATCGATTTGTTCTAGCGCCTGAGACCATTGGATCAATTGCCTACTTATCGAAGAATGGCGAAGCCTTGAAAGAAAAGCTAGTAGCCGGATGGGTTTTAACTTGTTGCGGCGATGCAGGAAAAATTCATTACAAGAATTCGCGCAAAGGCAATGCACTGGTCGACCGCATTAGCAAACATATTTTGAAGCAGCTTCCATTGGAGTGGAACGATTTAGAATTCTCTGTGGGTGGAAGCGACGAGCGTCAGTTTTGTTCTCCAGGATATAATCTTCCCGTTGGATCCTTTATGCGCACGCCTTACCAACGTTACAGTCAATACCACACCTCTTTAGATAACCGCGATTTCATTTCTCTTCCAGCAATGGAAGAAGGTGTAGAAATTTTATTTCAAATGGTGTTAGCCCTTGAAATAAACGAGACCTACGAAGCGGTGGTTCAATACGGAGAACCGCAATTGGGTAAGCGCGGATTGTATCCGAGTTCCAATATGCCGAATATGGATCAGCGAGCAATGGTGCACAACATGATGCACCTGATCAATTGGTCAGACGGCGAGCACGATTTGTTAAGCATAGCTGAAAAAAAAGGAACCGCTATGTTTTATTTTGCCCCTCTGGCGAAACTTTGCGAAGAGAAGGGAGTTCTAAGAAGGAAATAACCCGTTTGAATTGTACATTTGCATCTTAAATTTTTTAAAATGAAATCATTAGTAGAAGCTTTTCCAACACATTTGAAAGAAGCCTTGGCAATTGGTCAAAGCGCAACATTCACGAACACCGACAAACAATTTGAAAATATTGTCATCTCTGGTTTAGGAGGTTCAGGTATCGGCGGAAAGATTGTTTCTCAATTGGTAGCAGACGATTGCTGCCTACCTATTCTTTGCACGAACGACTACGTTCTTCCTGCATTCGTAGGTCCTAAGACATTGGTTATTATTTCCAGCTACAGCGGCGAGACAGAAGAAACTGTTGCAGCATACAACGAAGCAAAAGCAAAAGGTGCTACTATTTCTTGCATCACTAGCGGTGGTAGAATTGCTGCAGCAGCTTCAGCAGACGGATACAACTGCATTATCATTCCTGGTGGAAAACCTCCAAGAAGCATGTTCGGATATAGCTCGGTTCAAGTGTTATTCACCTTGAAGGCTTACGGAATTTACAACGGAAATTTCGAAGCGGAAATCAGCAATTCAATCGATTTAATTCATGCTGAAATCGCGAACATTCGCACAGAGACTAAATCAATCGCAGAGAAAATTGTTTCTCGCATTCCAGTTTTATATAGCGAAGCAAGCTACGAAGGCGTTGCTATTCGTTGGAGACAACAAATCAACGAGAACTCGAAGATGCTTTGCTGGCACCACGTTTTCCCTGAAATGAACCATAACGAATTGGTGGGCTGGACAGGTGGAGACAACCGTGTTGCAGTCTTGATGCTTCGCACTGAAGATGATCACCAACGTTCACAAATTCGCATGGACATCTGTAAAAAATTGATGGCTGAAAAGTGTGATACGATTATTGAAATTCACGCGAAAGGTTCAAGCAGACTTGAAAGAGCATATTACTTGATTCACTTGGGTGACTGGTTAAGCATTGATCTTGCTGAATTGCGCAACGAAGATGCAACAGCTATTCCAGCAATTATTTTCTTGAAAAACGAGCTTTCGAAAATATGAGTAAACCCGTTGTTTCCTTCAGAGACCTAGGCCATGCGCCGTACAAGGAAACATGGGATTTTCAGGAAGAGTTATTTGAACGAAACGTTCAACGGAAACTTCAAAACAGATCAGAAGGAAAAGCCGACGGAGAGGGAACAGAAGATGTTCTTCTCTTCGTTGAGCATCCTCATGTATATACTTTAGGAAAAAGCGGAGACGCGTTTCATTTGCTCGTTTCGGAAGAGAAACTCAAGGAAATTGGAGCAACGTATTATCCAATCAATCGAGGCGGAGACATTACTTATCACGGTCCAGGACAAATAGTGGGCTATCCGCTTTTAGACCTCGAACATTTCTTCACCGACATTCACAAATACATGCGCTACCTCGAAGAGGCAATCATTCGAACCATTGCGCATTACGGAATTGTGGGTGGAAGAATTGATGGGCTTACTGGTGTGTGGCTAGATATAGATGATCCGAAGAAATCGCGAAAAATTGCTGCGCTCGGCGTTAAGTGTAGCCGTTGGTTGACCATGCACGGTTTTGCCTTCAATGTGAATACCGATTTGAATTATTTCAATTACATCGTACCTTGCGGAATAACCGATAAAACGGTAACGAGTTTATCGAAAGAATTGGGTCGAGAAATGGACATGGATGAGGTGAAGCGAATTCTTCTTCAAGAATTGGCCGAGGTTTTTCAATTCGAATTACAAATCCAACATTAAGTATTAAAATTTCAAAGTGAATATCGTGCGCTCATTGGCGGCGCTTTTCGTATTCAAAACCTTACATTTGTGGTATGGAAGCATTTTTCTCGGCATTTACGACCCTGCAAGGTTGGATAGACTTGTTAACCCTGATAATTATGGAGATTGTCTTGGGTATAGACAATATTATTTTCATTGCCATTGTCACCGGATTTTTATCATCGAAATCAGATCAAACCAAAGCCCGTAGATTGGGACTTTCTTTCGCACTTATTTTCCGAATTGGACTGTTGTTTACACTCTCCTATTTGGCGCATTTGCAAGAGCCGTTTTTCACGCTTGGTGGTTTTCCGATATCAGGAAGGGGCATTGTATTGTTAGCTGGGGGTTTGTTCTTGATCATTAAGACTTCGAATGAAATTCGACATAAGTTTTTAATTGCAGATAACGAAGAGTCAGAGAAGTCTAGAAAAATCAATTTGTTTCAAGCGATTATTCAAATTACAATCATCGATATTGTTTTCTCGTTCGATTCAATCATTACTGCCGTAGGTTTGGTAGAGCATGTTCCAATCATGGTAGTTGCTGTAATCATTGCGATGTTCGTCATGTTAGCATTCGCACCGTATGTTAGCGCGTTCATTGAAAAGTATCCTACATTAAAAATGTTGGCGTTGGTTTTCTTAGTTGTTATTGGATTGAACTTAGTGGTAGAAGCATGCGAAAGTGCTCATCTCATTCATATTCCTGAATACGTTAATGTGAAGATGTACTCTTATGTTGCATTTGCATTTGCGTTAACAGTTGAATTGTTGAACGTTCGTTTACATCATGTGAAAGAGCGCAAATCCAAGTCATGATCATTATTCAAAATACGCTTGTTAGCGAAGATTTATTCGAAGAGCATTTTGTATGCGATCTTTCCGCGTGCAAAGGAGTTTGTTGTGTAGAAGGAGATAGCGGTGCCCCAATAGAGTCTGATGAAATTCCAATTCTCGAACAAGAATGGGAAAAGGCAAAACCGTATATGGTTCCTGAAGGTATTGAAGCCATTGAAAGAGACGGACTCTATCAAGTAGATGAAGATGGAGATATTGTTACAACGCTTGTGTCTGACAAAGGTGCTTGCGCCTTCGTTCATTACTCAGCCGATGGCACTGCATTGTGCGCGTTAGAAACGTCATGGAAAGCAGGAGAGTCGAAATTCAGAAAACCTATTTCGTGTCATTTGTATCCCATTCGCTTGACGAAGTTGGCAGATTATGTTGGATTGAATTATCACCGCTGGCCCATATGTGCTCCAGCGTGTGAGTGTGGATCGAAATTGCAAGTGCCAGTGTACCGATTTTTAAAAGATGCAATTACAACGAAGTTTGGTGAAGCGTATTTTCAAGAATTAGACGAACACTACCGGGCATGGAAAGCACAAAGAGAAGCATAATTCTTTTTTTTCTAGTCTTATTTGTCGCTCCAGTTTTTTCGCAAGAGTGGGTGAAAGTCAATTGTGTTTTCAATACTGAGGACGGTGATATCAAAGTCGACGGTGATATCGTTACCGATTTCAGAGAAGGCACAGCACTTGTGGTGAGTGCTCGATTAAAACAGTCGTATGGACAAGGTACCATGCAAACTACACGCATCAATCGTTTGCATAAGGTTGATTTGTACACTGATCGCGAAGAAACATTCTTTCCGAAAGATTGGAATTTCGATGAAGGAATTTCTTGCTTTGGAGACAGTAAAAATGAATTGTTTTTTCAGACTGAATTAGACGAACGCGGAACACTTTCAAATTCGTATAAAATATTTTTTTGGGACTCTACACTCACTTTTAACAGTATTGGAAAGCCCGTTGAAATGCAAGGAAACAGAGGAGAAAGTAGCTACGACAACATGAATCCAACCTACGACCCAAAAGAGCGGTTGCTGGTCTTTTCAAGCAATCGTCCGGGTGGATATGGTGCTCATGATTTATATGGTTGTTATCGCTTGGAAAATGGTTGGGGACCTGTTTTCAATTTAGGACAAGGAGTAAATACTTCTGACAATGAATTGGGAGCAACACTCTTTCAAGGCACCCTTTACTTTTCTAGAATGAATTTGCAAGATTTGAGTGTGGGCGTGCTGCTTTTTTCAGCTGAGCAGAAAGAGGCTTTTCGTGTTTCAAAAAAACTCCCTGCCCCCTTCAACAACGAAAAAGAGGACGCTTATAAAATCGTTTTCGTATCAGCAAATGAAGCTTATGTTTCGCGCGAGCATCAAATCGATCACTTAATCCTTCCTAAGAAAAACAAGCAAGTTCAATTTCGATTGAAAGAAGGAACACGCGTATTACCAAACATAGGCCTGTCAGTCGTTTCTGTTGGAAGTGGAGAACGTTCAGAATTGAAAACAAATTCTGAAGGATTAACAACTCTCTTCAGCTTATCGTTGGAAACGAAATACAAAGTAAGCATTCAAGAAAAGGATTGGGAGCTATTAAAGGCTACTGGAAATGGAAAGGGATACAAGGCAGAACTGATCGATGAATTTGGAAATATCATTCGCGTGTTTAAGTTCGATGCCAACGGTAATTTCCAATTTGAATTACTTGATTTCGTTTACACCAATTTAACGTTCTTGGAAGAGATTGATCGAAGTAGATTAGGAAGCTACACTGTTGAATCGAGCAATTCCATTTCAACCAAAAAATATTTCTTTCCTGCGAACGAAAGTAGCTTGAACGAAGTGCAGAAGATCGATTTGCGCAATTGGTTGAAAGACCAATCCAATTCAACCATTACTATTAGCGGATTCGCAAGTTCAGACGGAAGCTCAAAGCGAAACAAGGAATTAGCAAACGCACGAATTCAAGCAACTAAAATGGTCTTGTTGGCTCAAGGAGTTTTAGAGAAAAATATAAAAGTCAAAGTAATAGGAATAAACGAAGTCGGAGAAAAAGGTCGCCGCGTAGAGCTTGAAGCGATTCCATTATCTTCGCAATAACAACACGAAAGATCATGTTCGAAAAACTATTTCCAAACCGCGAGTTAAGAATTGTAAAAGGAAAACTTATTGAAAGCGGAACATCTCATTTAGACGGACAAGAAGACAAAGGTGCTCAACGTTGGGTAAAAGTCAATGGTGAGATTATTACACGCGTTAGCGATGGTCTATACCATGCACAGTGGGACGATGAGGTTGCAGTGGTTTGTGATAAGTACAACTACATGGT
>Ga0247722_10000934_pt1 | contig 16746 bp, 11 predicted proteins | sample MSEWelMarce3H_FC_FD_189094 | JGI IMG/M metagenome (GOLD analysis project Ga0247722, IMG submission 189094) | Subsurface sediment microbial communities from gas well in West Virginia, United States - MSEEL Well Study Marcellus 3H_FC | ecosystem: Environmental > Terrestrial > Deep subsurface >... | reverse complement strand
TCCATACATATTAAAAATAAGTATAATTGATAAAGAAGCCATAAATACGCTTGCCGAAATGAGATAAGGAAATGATGACATTCTTAATTCTGGAAAGAATGACCAACTTGCCTCTCTTGCTTCCATGGATTGCTCGGGATGTATACTATTTGTATATCTCTCTTCATTCAATAGCCTAGGAGTAGAATTATTAATATTTTTAGCTGCTGTATTTATATAATTCTGTAAAGAACTAATAGAACTACTTAATTTTAAATAATAATCTGATATGGGACTAAAGGCATTTTGTATCTCACTGCTACTCGGTCTAGCTTGTAGTATTTGGGTATTAGTTTCTGTTTGCGCGGAAGCCTCCGTGGCGACGGCCTGATTTGCACTATACTCTGTTACTGCCTGATCAGGAGGTCTACCTGTATTCGCGGCGGCAAGGGAAGCACTGGTAATAGAGGAAATGGATGCCAAAATGGCGGCGGCAGTATTAGATTCTTGATATAATTTAAGTTTCTGATTAACTACCGATAATGCATCATCAAGGCTTGAATTATTACCTAAAAGGGTTGCGTATGATGCTATCATATTTTCATACTCTTGTTGTACCTGTAAAAAAGATGTATTTGACATTGCTTTCTATTAAGGAGTACATACTCTATATACAACATATTCACCAGCAGAGGGACTCGGTCTAGTAATTTTAATAATATCTCCAGGAACTGCTCCAATAACGCGTGTAATAGGGTCTTCGTGATATCTAATTAAGAGAAACTGACTCTTTTGTGTAATATACATCGATTTCATTAGAGCCTCATGTTGCTCCTTTGGCACAATCTCATGTGGAGGAACTAGATAGTGATCAAGAGGATTCATCTGAAAACTATCCATATAGAAGAATGATAGTCTCAGATTTCTTGTTGCCCACTGATTAATTGCTGCCTGATGAAATACTGAGACAACTGGTTCATTAATTAGGCATATCACCGAAGTTTGCGCAGGATCCACCGGAGACCCAAGTTGCTCCGCCTTTCTTGAATTTGCCTCTGGGGCAACTCCAATTGGGGTCTCTAGAGAAGAGAGAAATCCTGCTAGCTTAGGCCTAATTCTCGGAAGAAAGATATAGACTCTTACACTAGGTGTAGGAGCCGCTATTCCATCTCGCACCTTCACTGTAAACTCAAGTGCCTTTCCATTAGACGAGGCAGCTAGACCATTACGAATTTCCTCAGGGCCAAACTTCTCTGCTCCTGTTGTATCATATCCTCGATCGTGCAAGACCTTAAGAAGTGTCTGGCGTGAACGAAATACCTTTTCTACAAATTGTGACATGCTGGTATATCTATTTTCATATGAATCAAATTTTTAAGTGAGTTTTTTTATCTAAAACAAGGGTAAACCTGGAAGTATAAGTGAAGCTTTATCTGCGTCTCTGAGTTCTATTTCGCCTAGAACACTTTCTACTGCTACCACCCCTCCACACGGGATTACCCTTAATTTTGCGATTGGAAAATTTACTAAATCTAGTAGTGTTTTTTGTATTATATCTGTTAGCCTTTTTCTTAACAGATGTAAATTTCCTTGACATTCTATTCAGGTGATCACATTGCGCCATAAGAGCACGTTGCTTAAATCTTGGAAACTTTTCTCCTGGGTATTCTGAACTATTTTCTGGTATACCTAATCTATCAGCGCATTCAGTAAGCATTGTATTTGTTTTTGTTTTTGGACCATATATTGGGCCATTTACTAAAGAATTTACAAGCGCACCTTGTTGTTTATTGGATGGTTGACCAGCTGATTCTGGTTGACCAGCTGATTCCCCTGAAACTAGAGCTACTGCAGTAGCAGCCGCAGCAAGTTTATCGGCAGAATGAGTAGATGCGCCCTCTTCCTGTGCAGCATTATGAGCAGCCTCATGTGCCGCTAGAGAAGATTGGCCAGCTTTTACAGCATTTAATGCTGAACTTGTTGCTGCTTCAACCGCAGCATTCGATGCCCTTGGTACTGCTGCTGATACAGCAGATTCCTCAGCTGATGAATTTTCACTGCTAAAAAAGTTTTCTGCCCGTTGTAAATTATTGGGCTTGAATAAATTTGTTGAAGAAATATTAGATAAGGTTAGTTTAGCTGAATTCTTTGCCTGAATTTCTCTTTCTGCTGGTGTTGAATATTGTAATGCGAAAAGAATTCGCTCAGCACTCGCTAGCTGTTGTTCTAAATCGGAAGTTGCGTTTACTAATGGGGAAAGTTCAGAATTAGATTTATTATTATTATATGCGTTTTTTGCTAGCCTTTGTGCAGCTTCGAAACGTTTCCTTAAAAGTTCTACAGATCTCTTAGCTGCAACAATATCAGCATTTGTTGAAGTCCCCCCCTGATTATTCCATGAGACAAGAGGGGAAATAGCAGCAGAAGCAGCAGAAGCCATAGCTGCGCGCGTTGCCGCTGCTTTTTTTCCTCTATTCATTCTCTATTTATAGATGGTAAATTATGTGCCCTTAATTACAGTTATTTTTACACCAGGTTCTGTTGTGCCAGAAGATTCACTTTGTGAAGATCCGCCAAAAGCAACTCGTTTCTTAGCCGTAGTATTGTTACGCATTGGTCTTATAGAACCAGGTGTTATAAATCCACCCATCTGTTCATTATCTGTTGAAACGGATATAGTTGGTGGAACTCCTGGAACTCCAGAAGTATACAGTTGAGCAGGTTGTGGCATAGATGTAGCAAATACAGCAGGGTATTGACCCATATTTAAACCAGGGTTATACCCCCCTTGAAATATTTGTGGCATTTGTGCCATTTGTGGCATTTGTGCCATTTGTGGCATTTGCGCCATTTGCGCCATTTGTGGCATCATATATCCACCTTGTTGTACCTGTTGTTGCATTGGGACCTGTGCCTGTGGCTGTAGCTGTGCCTGTGGCTGTGCCTGTGGTAAAACTTGCGGTATTGTATCTCCGCTTAATTCTTCATCAGCCACTAGAGGCTCAGGTGCCCCAATTGCTTTAACAGACTTCTGTAATCCAACATTAACTGCCGGCGGAACAACTGTAACCGTTGTTGGATTCGGCTGAAATACTTGACCTCCTGGTGTCTGAACCATTGAACCTGAAACTATTCCAGGAGTTCCCGATTTCAAGGCGATTTCTGCTGCGGCCTTTATAGCAGAAGGAACACCATTGCCATTTACTACTATTGTATCTTCATCTGAAACTAGAGGAGAACCTTCTGGTCTAATTCCTAATTTCATCAAGAGCTCTGGAGAAGCTTGTGTTGGACCCTCCTCTAATTCTCTAAACTCTGGCACATTTGTCTCAGGTAATACACGTTCAGGTAGCGTGGTCACAATTCTAGCCATCTCCTCCTCTGTTAACGCGGGCAATTCATCCTTATTAATTCCATTTAGTCTGAGTAAATCCTTCTCTGTCATAATGCGCATTCCAATATTCATATATGTCTCAAGTTCTTGAGAGAGAAGCTTGAAGGCATATGGCATCTCAATGACCGCAGGGGCAACCATAGTCTTTCTTATGGGAGGAATTAGTTCTAAATCATTCGGACCAGAACCAATATATCCTACTGGACCAGTACACAGAGGACAAACGAAGAGTCCTGTCTTAGGATTCTCAATTGGTATTGTACCACATCCTTTACAAATTCTAAAACTCGCACCATCAGATCTTAACATATAAGATTCATTAATAAAGGCACTAATTCCATGTCCAACTATAGCATCACGTTCCATCTCACCAATTCTCAGACCACCCTGTGCTCCACGTCCTCCTGTAGGCTGGTGAGTGCGCTGTTCTCTTCTACCCTTTCCACGAGCATTCCACTTATCTTCTACCATATGCTTCAGACGCATAGAGAAAATAGGACCAATGAAGATATCAGTTTGTAACTGTTTTCCTGTTGTTCCATCGTATAAAATTTCATTTCCAAATTTCTCAAATCCTAGTTGTTCTAAGGCAGAATTGAGTTGCTTGGTTAACCTACCATCATCTGTAAAGGCAGTTCCATCTGCGATTGCCCCTAGACTAGCAGCCACTTTTCCAATCACCATTTCTAAAACATGACCTATCGTCATTCTTGAAGGAATTGCGTGAGTATTCATAATCATATCTGGCACAATGCCCTGATTCGTCCTAGGTAAATCATGAGATCTTACGACCATTCCTATGGTCCCCTTTTGTCCATGTCTGTTTGAGAACTTATCTCCTAACTCAGGCTGTCTGTATTCAACACATCTAATCTTTACTGTTCTCAGGCCCTTATTACTGACTAAGACTACTACAGATTCCACGCGACCATGGGTCCATACTTGGGCAGACTCAGACGAATCTCCAATCTTACCCCCTGGTAATTCAATTGTCTTTCCAACTAAGATAGTATTCTCATCAACATAAGAACCAACCTTTACAATACCTCTTTCATCAAGCTGAGAATAATCCATTCCTGGTTTCATATCTGTCCACCCAGGAACAGACTTAGGATTTGCGATACGTGAACGAGTCTTTGCTAGTTCATCATCCTCTTCAAAAACATTGTAAGACCTATAGTGAATAGAATTAAAAAGACCCCTCTGTAAGGCATCATGATTAATCACAATACCGTCCTCCTGGTTATATCCCGCAAACATTCCCATAGCTAAGATAATATTAGTTCCATAGGGTAGCTTACCTTGTCCTAAATAATCATAATATAAGGTTCTTACTAAGGGAGGCGAACCATTAGTTAAGATAGATGCCTGATTATCATAACGCATATGAGCATTCGATGCGTAGACTGATAAACCTTGTTTTGACTGAGAATCACCTAATTGATTACGAACCGACTGATTGTGATGAGAGAAAGGGATTAGTGTAGTAATTGCGCTCATAATTGTAGAAGGATGAATTTCTACATGGGTAGTTTCGTTTGTAGCTTGCTCTAAAAAATTCACAATAAATGATTCATTATGTTCGTAAGGGTCAACATATTCAATAAATCCAGAATAAGGTTCTAAATAATCAATATATTCCTTCATAGAAACTCCCTCTCGTTCTTTCAAGGGGTCCATAAAACCAGACCAGGTTAAACCATGTTCTTTAGCCTGAGGTAAGGATCCCATAACCATATCACGCCACGTTGTACCTTTAGCTGCTAAGGAAGCCTTAGGGAATCTACCAGCTGTCCAGGGGTCCATATGTAAAAGAGGTCTCCCTGGGCGTCCTTCATCAAAATTAATTAATATTCTTCTATCACTAATAAAAAAAGCAATACCAACAGATGCCGAGAGGCATCCAGTCCACTTCATCAGTTTAATCATTTTAGTCATTTCGCTAGCTTCTAAAGTATAACCAATTAATCCATTATTTAAGAATACTGGTAAACACATAGCTCTTAATTCTCCTGTGGCATCTCCAACTCCAAGAATAAATCTTCTATTAATTAACCATTCTAAAAAATCCTTATGAGGTGTAGATGTGCTAATTGTTGTTAAAACGCTCAGATTCTTCGCAATTCCAATTGAAGCACCACCAGGGGTCTCATTAGTACAGAAATAACCATATTGACTTGTATGAAGATGACGAGGCCCAGTGAGTTTCATTCCTGTGTCAAATTCTAGAACAACTCTGCGACAGTGACTGATAAAATCTATATAGGATAGACGAGAGAGGGCTTGTAGAATGCCTGCTTTATCATCTCCAGACCCTGAACCCCATTTTCCCTTGAATCCTCTCATTATTCCATTTGTCATTAGATGAGGCTGAGGTTTTCCACCAATCTTTGGACTCCTAAAAATAGATACAGCATTAGATTCCGCAAAAATATTCATAAAACTTTCACCCTTATATACTTGAACATTATAGTTATATTCTTCGTCAATAGCACGCCCAACTGCCTTCATCCACTTTTTATATATACCTTGAAATAGCATCTGAATTAAAAATCCAGAGGTTAGACAGCGCTGATTTCGCGTGTCATCTCTATCTGTCTTTAAATCTAAGCCCATGTAAACACGGTATATTTTTCTGACACAGTCACCCAAGTAAACCGCGCGAGCTCCAGGTGAATCTGGTACATGGGAAAACATTTGATTATGAATGATATCTAGAACATGTTCTTCTCCAAATCCCTTTGTTAGAGTCTTAATATATTGAATCGCAGTAAATGTATCTGTAATAGGAAAAGCATCTGTAAAACAAGCAATTAAAAATGGTTCCATGAGTTTAACCTCCTGGGGATTCATCTGAGGTAGAATCGCATTTGCGATTTCTTGATCTGATTCGATTCCCAGAGCTCTAAAAAGAACACAAATAGGTATTGCCTTTCTTACAAATGGTAGAGAAACATGTAGGGCATCTGTTTTTCTTTGTATAGCAAATGTTACTCGTCTAACTTCTCTAGTCTCTGGCGATAAGCAAGAAATTGAAGCATAGGTTGTAATCTGAGGGTCTGCCTCTTGATTTTGAATATATAGGGTATTGAATGCCTGCTCTTGATGGGTTACTAGAACTTTCTCAGAACCATTAATAATAAAATACCCACCTTGATCATACGGGCATTCACCAACTGATTTCAGAAATTCCTCTGGTTTATTAAATAATAGACACGCCTTTGAATGTAACATAACAGGAAGTTCTAGTAAAGGGAATTTTGGTAAAATAACCTCCTTTATAACTGGTTCACCATCCTTCGGCTTTGCAAATTCTACTCTAATTAATATATCTGCGTATAGTCCAGCTGAATAAGTAAGATTTCTTAGACGTGCTTCATTTGGAAAAAGTAGACGAACTTCCTCACCCCCCATATGTTGAAGTGTTGGAGTTCCAAGACTTAGAGCAGAACCATCCAATCCACCAATATATATTTTCACAGTATATTCATATGTATTTGTGTCTCCAATCTTATCTTTTACCACAATAAGAGGATTATAACTTTTAATTATAGCTGGTAAATCTGATTCTATAAACTGACCAAAAGAATCAAGATGGTGGCGAGTATATGGATAAGCCGTTGTCTGAAAATATTGGTCCAAGAGCCTTCTTGGAATTTCCATTGATCTTTCAGCCATGACTCTAATTTGCAAGCATAATTTTCATGTAGTCATTACACGCTGTTTGTATTTAATAAAAATACTAATTATAATTACTTGAAAGTAATCTTAATTAGATTTAACCTAATCTTCTTATACTTACATCAAAGTTTGCCTTTGGAATAAAGGCAGGAGCAGGCGGAACAACAGGAGCTGGTCCAGCAGGATCAGATGAAGGATATAAACTAGTACCCTTTCCTGGATCTGTCATCATCATAGAATAAGCAGCAGAAGGTGCTCCTGCCGGTGGTATAATAGGGCGAAAAAGTCCATCAAACATACTACCACCCTTCTGAGAAGCAGCAGAACCATCTGTCGGGAATCCATTTGGTTTTCCACAATCTGCTGTTATAGCCGACATGTAAGAACGATCAAGCCCCTGTGTCTGATACGTTGGAAAATTTCCATAGACTCCAGAAACACCTTCTCTTGTCTGGTAGTCTAGAGGAGCACCAGCAAGACTCATTCCACCACCACGTGTCTTAGACCTACGTGTCTTACCAGATTTTAATCCATATCTGAATTTTAAATATGTAGCAGCATCTGCCGGAGCTAGGTCATGTTTAAATGTCTTACGCCATTCCTCTCTATACTTGACTACCGCATCAGAAAAAGAATGTTTAGCTGTTTTCCTCAAGTCTTCTACAACCTTATCCATATGATCAAATGCCTTACGAAGTTGAGGGATTGTTAGTTTTGCTTTTGTACTCGAATTGTGAGTTGTAGTCTTGCGACTTGTAGCCTTGCGAGTCTTCGCCATCTACTTAGACTACCTTAAAACTTGGTGAAGAGATATTATTTTTCTTTGAATTATTCTTGCTATTTCCTGAAACTACATTTGTGACAGCATTCGCTGCACTATTAAAAGCATTTGTTACTGCTGCCATAGGGGCGGCCATCATTCCAGAATTACCGGAATTCTTTGTATTATTTCCAGGACTATTGAATATCCCCTTTGAATTATTCTTAGGTCCCTGATTAGCGCTTGATATTAACGGCATAGCTGGCATCTCAGGAATTACAGAGGATACCTCAGGTAGATTAACTCCGTAAACAGTAAAAATACCAATAATACTGGCTAAAATTACAGCAAATAACATTATAAAACCAGTATACTGTTGTAATAAGTCTGTAACCATTGACATTCTGTATTCATAGGGAAACATTGAATAATGTTGCCATACTCCTAAAAATAACATTACTACCGCAAGACTACCAAGAATATAAGGAGACAATCTTGGTAAAATAAGAAAACAAACTATGGCTGCCAAGAGTAATGAAACTATCGCTGGAACAATATATTGATTCATTCCTTCTAATATGTTTCACGATATGTTAGCAGCTCCTTTCTACAACAATATCTATGAAGTCCAAGTTCATTTAAGACTTCTCCCTCTGGTGTTTTAGGTAGCACTGTCTCATCAAGAATGAGAGGAGTTTGAGCTTGACCCCCCCGGAGTTCTTTTGTCCTCCTCTCATAATATCGCCAAATATCTGCGAGTACATTTCCACAATTCATACAACGGACTGGAATTGGCATACTATTCTACTACCCGGGATACAAGCAATTTTTTAGGCAGGTTTATTCATTTCGATGCGTAGAATTCTTTATAACACAACCCATCCTTCAATCAGAGATGTCATCTGTTCTATTTTCCAGCGGCTCCTATAACCGTAATAACCAGGCCCGTGGTGGCATTGATCGTCTAACTGGAAAGGTTTCAGAGCTTGAAAAGAAGATTGCCGAACTTGAACTAGTAATTTCTATGTTACAGAAGTCCGGCGTTGGTTCTGGTTCTGGTGTTCCTGGCCCTCAAGGACCTCCTGGACCTCAGGGACCTATGGGTTTACAGGGTGTTCCTGGGCCCCAGGGTGCTCAGGGACAGATGGGTCCTGCTGGTCCTCCTGGACCACAAGGCCTTGATGGAGTAAAGGGAGAGAAGGGCGAACCTGGCACTTCTAGTTAGTCATCTTCTTCAAGGTTTGACCAGTAATTTGAATATTATGTTGATTCAATAAATATTTTGAGAGGCTAGCCATAGAAAGTTTTGGAAACTTTGTTAGCGCCTCTTTTATTTGTACCAATTGTTCTTCAGACCACTTTGACCTCTTTTGTTCCTTTTGACTTGTTTGGGTAATTACTCGCTCCATACCATCAGATGTTTGAACCATTGAACCAATTTGTATTTCATCAGCATGAACCTTGTCATGGCATTCATCACATAAAACAATTAGATTGGCCTGAGAATTCATTTTAGAATTATCGTTTAGCAGTCCATGTTTGTTTGCGGTATGTCGTTCTCTGATATGATGTACCTCAAGGTCAGAAGATTCTGTTTTTTGACATATTTCACATTTTACTTTTGTAATTGCTAAATTCCAAGAGGACCCAACTGAATCCAAAAGTTCTTTCTCTCCCGCCAAAGTTTTTCGAAAACGAATTGCATCTTCCAAAATATCATCCGGAATTCTCATAGCCTTTGCGACTTCTAAGCCATAGAGTGACGAGCCAGACCCTTCCCTTAACGTTCTGTGATACACTAACTTATCTTTTAGTTTATCATATTCCACATGTAAATGCCAAATCTTAAGCCTTGGATCTTCCGAAACCTCCTTGAGTTTAGATAATCCATGTAAATGTGTAGCAAATAGAAATTTTGCCCCTCTTTTTAGAAGCCCTTTTAGACCAGCTCCAACTAAGGCAGTCGCAGATGTTGTCTCAGTTCCAGAGCACAGTTCATCTCCTAGGACCAAAGACTTAGGTCCAGCTTCTCTAAATATATCACGTAGTTCAGACATTTCTACCGCAAAGGATGAAAGACCCATCCACAAATTATCTGTATTTATAATTCTCGTATGAAGACTTGTAAATGGAGCCAAGACCATTTGGGAACAAGGAACAAAGGAACCACCTTGGGCTAGCAATACTGAAAGACCAACTGCTCTCATTAGACTTGATTTTCCAGAGGCATTCAAGCCATAGAGAAGCCATCCTTGTTTATCTAAACCAATTTCAACATTATGTTGAACATAAGGAATCTTCCTGTCCTGAGCTTCTAGTAAAGGATGTCTTAGACCCTGAATATCTATAGAACTTTCTTGGTTAAAAAGAATAGTAGGTTTTACATACCCATTCTCTCTTGCGACTAAGGCTAAACTAGAATTTACATCCACTTCACTAATCCAATCTGCCACCTTTATCCAAGAATCAAAGAGTTCACTGGCTAATTGAGACCCATGCTCAATTAAAGCAATTGTCTGAGCACGTTTCAAGGAGGCTCTTAGTCTCAGCAAGATAACAAAGATTTGGTCTAAGACCGGTGATTCAATGTGTGAACCTGTCTTATTTAGTTTTGCTATAGACTGGCTAGGAAGTTTATTAGAAGCCTGTAAGGTCTGAATTATGCCTCTGGGTCCTTTTATAACTAAGGAGCTCTCTCTAAATTCTGGCTTGAAGACATCTGGAGTATTAGATAGCTCTCTAATGAAATCAGTGAGTCTCTGATTCTGAACTCTAATCTGTTCCTCGATTATATCAAGCTCTGGAACTAGGGTATTTAGAAATAAACTTTGGTCTTCAGATGCCTGGTAAACTTTTTCTACATCAAAGACCTTGAATAAAGAAGAATGAATGTTTCTAATAGTATCTTTCTGAAATTCATTATCCAAGGTCTCAGATATCCACGTAGCAGCCTTAAATGTAGAATCAAAGGCTATTAAATCATTGGAACTTAGATTACCCTGTTGAATCTTTCTGTAAAGACGCTGAATATCAGTCATTCCTCTTAGCCTCTTGGCAAATGGAGCAATATCCATTTTTATCCATAGTTCCACTGCGTCTAAATTCTGCTGGATTGTTTGCGGATTCGCAGATGGTTTTAGAAGTCTTTCTCTCAAGGCTCTCTTACCCATTGGACTCGATGTCTTATCTACCAGGCTTAGAACATCTTGTTTTCCTTCATTTTCTATGAGCATATGTAATTGAACTAGAGCATTTTCTCCTAGACATAAGGTGGAACCAGGGACCCATGGGAAAACGAGGAGTTGTCCCAGATTCATAGAAGGCCATAGCTCTTTTAGGGAATTAAGAAGAAAGAGAAGAGAAGTCTCTGCTCTAGACCCTGGTCTAAGATGTAAGGCTACATTTGTAGGTAAAAGACTCTTTAGAGAACAACTTTGTTTTAAGAAATCTTCTCTGAATTGCTGGTTTAACCAAGCACCCTCAGTTAGAGGCGGTCTTTGATGAAAGGTAGCATTAGAGGAAGCCAGAATATTTTTTAGTTTAGATTCAGTTATAGACTCCTTAAACGAGGTAGAACCTTCTATTGACCACAGAACTTCTCTCGGTGGATAGAGTTCCATGAATTGAACCAGATCGTTAGATGTCCAGGCTTCTTGAGTCCCTTGAGCCTGGGCCTCAAAAGTATGTAGATGCCCTGTAGTTAAATCAATGGAGGTTATAGCTAAGAAGGGTGCTTCCCTTTCCTTATGTTGTTCTAGGAAAACTGAACAAATGAAGAGATCCGAAGATGTAGCAGCTTCTACATGAGTTCCTGGAGTTAAGATTCGCTCTACATTTCTCTTTACAACCTTTCCCTGAACATTTTTGACTTGCTCAACTAAGACTACAGTCCAACCTAGTTGAGTGAGTTTAGCTGCCCACTTATGAACACAGTAATCTGGAATTCCAGCAACTAGACCATCAAGACCATTCGGACCCTCCCCTTTCTTTACAGAAACTTTAAGACCTAATAAATCAATTAGCTCTGAAAATGTCGTATTTCCTTTGTTGCTTGACGAGGTTTCGGGATTTAGAACGTCATACATCTCATAGAAGATTCCTACCATGAGAAATATGGCTACCTTTGGGCCAAATTTCTTTGTCTGTTCCTTGAAATTTTCCAAATATTCCTGATACATGTTGGGCATTGTACTTATATATAGTTTTTGGGCTTTAGCCTTTTTATAAAAATTGAACAAAATGCTTACTATATATAAGGTATACCATGCCAATCATTGAGAATATTATGGCCTACTGCGTTGATATAAATGGTTATGGGAGAATGTTTGATTTAGAGTGTAATGGGATTGATACTGAGGTTGAGGATTATGAGGGATTCAGAGCATGGAATATTAAGTGTCTAGGAGAGATGACCTATAAGGACCAGACTTGGATATGGGAGCTCTGTAAGAGAATTGGAAGTTCTAATCTTGGTATGATGGATATGGAGGATTGTGGAATCTGGACAGCTGATCAGTTCTTCTTTGATAAGAATAAGAAACTATGTATTGTTCATCCTCGCTGATTCTTACGCAATTTACGGGTCTTAGTATATCTTTTTTTACCCCTAGTTTTTCTTTTTCCACCCTGAGATACTTCACACCTTGTAACATTAGATGAATTTTCTGTTACACCATAAATTTGTAAGGCCATTCTTATTAAAGACTCACTACATCCAGAAACCTCTAGTATTTTAAGAGAGCATCCTAAACTAGATAATTTAGAACTATTTAACTGGTCGCATCCGCTCACATTTAGCGAGTAGATGCCGCTAAGATAAGGAAAGATAGCATCTGTTATGGTAGCTTGATTACAGTACTCCATATTTAGCGTGTGGATTCCTACCAAATGTTGAAAGGCAGCATCAGTGACCTCGCGGCAGCCGCGCATGACCAGTGTGTTGATGCCAGTCAGATGAACAAATACTGCGTCAGTAATCCGAGGACCCATGCTCAGCGTGTGGATACCACGCAAGTTAGCAAAGGCAGCGTCTGTTATACCAGCCTGGCTACAGTCTAGCATGTGTAGCGTGTGTATACCGCGTAAGTGAGCAAAGGCCGCGTCAGTGATAGTCTGCTGGTCACAGAAATTCATGTTCAGAGTGTGAATCCCGCTAAGATATTGAAAGGCGGCGTCTGTTATACTAGCCTGGCTACAACTGGTCATGTCTAAGGTGGTGATACCACGAAGATGCTGAAAGGCGGTGTCAGTGATCTGACGGCAGTCGCTCATGTTCAACGTATGGATGCCACGTAAGTGTACAAAGGCAGCATCAGTAAATCCTTTACAATATGATATATTTACGTTAGGAACACCTGCTAGATATCGAAAATCATCATCGGTTAGAACTCTACCAGAAAGATTTATAGATAATGCCTTAGGAAATGACTTGCGCCATGCTTCAAGGCTTCCTTTGACAACTTTGCCCGTATTGTCTAATCTAACTTGTGATACAGCAGTTCTTGCTTCTTTACCAGTAGCACGAAGTGTTGCTAGCGAGTTAGATGGTAAAAACTGTAATAAAGAATTTCTTGTTGACGAGAGCATAGTTTGGCTATTTGGCCCTCCAGAGAAATAAGAGATTGGATTTTTTGGTCGTGATTCAGAAAGTCTACGAAAATTTACTCCTGACATTATCTACTATAATGCCTGGTCTTTCAGTAGCATAAAATCAGAATACATAGACCTGAGCATTTTTTCTGGAGCCTTTGACTTCTGTTGAATTACACCCTTACTCACTAAGTAATCACGAATAGAAGTAACCGGCTTTTTTTCTGTATCTTCCTTAACTCTCTTAGCTCTTGTAAATCGATGAGACAGATTGGTTGTGCTTAGATGAATACGTCTAGCTTTTCTGGTTGTATTTACGTCAGATGAAGTTTCTTGTTGATTTGGATGAGAAACCTTTGGTTGAAGTTTTACTCTCTGAACCTTAGGAGGATTTAGAATAACATTAGATTCAATTAGTTTATGATGTTGTTTATTTTGTATCGGATTTGCTTGAACGCGAGTATTTGGTAAAAGCTTTGATTCAAGATTTATTATAGGTTTTTGTAATTGTGGTTTCGGTGCTTCTTGCGTTTGCGCAAATAGTTGCGTTTGCGCAAGTTGTTTTGCTTGTTCAATAAAGTCATCATCGTCCTCTTTTACAACATTTCTCTTTCTTGTTGCTTTCTTTTGCCGGGACCGTGTGGCATCTTCCGCAGCAGTTCCAGTGATTACAAGACTCTTGACTGTAGAGTCCATCTTAGCATTTACGCAGACATAAATGATCGCAATTAAAACGAATGGTTTAAACAGTTAAACTATAAAAATTGATTAGCCGGCTATTTTTTGAAAGAGTACACATGGCATGTATACCTGAACACTCTAAAATCCTTGATATGTTCTTTCAGCAGATGGAGAAGAAACAGATTATTTCCCATCAAATCGAGTCCTTCAATCACTTTATTCTTCATGATGTGCCTGAGATTCTTCAACTAACAAATCCCGTTGTAATCAAGGGGTCTCCTGAGATTCCTCTTTCTGGTCCCAGGTCGGTTCTAGCATCTGCGACTGGCCTCTCAACTTCAGCCGCTAACGCTTTGCTAGGAAAGACTCAGGAGGACGCAAATGCCCTAGCTGCCGCTACAGACGCAATGGCAATTCAGAGACCTTCCGTTCGCTACGAATATGAGGTTCAGATTGAGTTTCTAAATCCCCAACTTCGTAAGCCTACTATCTTTGAGAATAATGGCGCAGTTCTGCCTATGCTCCCTAATGATGCTCGCTTACGTAATCTTACCTATGCTTCTCCTCTAACTGTTGATATTAAGGTGACGACTACACGCACTGATAACACTGATGGACGTAAGGCAACTCATCAGCGTCTATTCCCTAATGCTCATCTTGGCAAGATTCCTGTAATGGTCGGAAGTTCACTATGCCTGATGAGAGAGCAGAAGCACATTCACCCTATGGACCTTGGTGAGTGTCCAGAGGACGTTGGTGGCTACTTCATTGTTGGTGGTGGTGAGCGCACCATCATTTCTCAGGAGCGTATGTCTGAGAATCGACCAGTGGTATTCCGCAATAATAGGAATCCTGCGAAGGAGTGGGAGGTAATTGAGGTGAAGTCTATTGGTCCAATGAATGAGCAGGTTCCTAAGTCTAACTCTGTTCGAATCCAGTATCATCCTAAGAATCAGCAAATTATGTATCTTCGTGCTACTATTCCCAGAATGAAGACTGAGATTCCCCTGTTTGTCTTGTTCAGAGCTCTAGGAGTTCTTGAGGATGAGACTATTGTTCGCATGATTCTGGGTGATGACCAGGACCAAATCTTCGATTCTCTTATTACTGAGTCTATCGCAGAGGCTGCCTCTGTTCTAACTCAGGAAGAAGCACTGATGTGGATGAAGAAACATCTGAATGTGTGGACAGGTAAGCCTGCTCGAACAATCACTGTTGAGGATTTGCTGCGTGATGAGCTATATCCTCACATTGGTGGCCTAGAAGATGCTTATGAGAAGGCTTGCTTTCTGGCCCATATGACACGTAAGCTTCTCTGGGTAGCGTATAAGCGAATTAACAATGATGACCGTGATGCGTATCCTAATAAGCGCGTGGACTCCCCTGGATTCCTTCTGGCTAACTTGTTCCGCACCTTCTTTCAAGTGAAGATGTTAAAGGATATGAAGGCTTCTATCGCAAAGGAGATTCACAGTGGCTCATGGAGAACAACTGGCTCTTTCCAGGAAATCATTAATACGAGTAACTTCTACAAGGTAATCAAGTCAACGATTGTAGAGGTTGGTCTAAAGTCTGCTCTATCAACCGGTAATTTTGGATCAGCAAAGGTCGGTGGACCTCCTAAGATTGGTGTTTCGCAGGTTCTTGGTCGTCTGAATTATGTATCTTCTCTGTCGCACTTGCGTCGTATTTCTACTCCAATTGAGAAGACAGCAGGAAAGCTTATTGCGCCTAGAAAGCTTCATAACACTCAGTGGGGTTACATTTGCCCAAATGAGACTCCAGAGGGTCATTCAGTTGGTGTTGTCAAAAACCTGTCTTCTACCGCATGTATTACTCAGTTCTCTAATACTGGTGTAGTCCTCGAATTTATTAAGAAGATGCCAGAGTTTCAGGAGATTCGCACACTTCCTATTGAGGACATGTTCAAGGGTGCTCGTATCTTTGTGAATGGAAAGTGGATTGGTATGTTTCCTCCTTCATCTGCGATTGAGTGTATTAATCGCCTCTACGTAGCTAAGCGCTCTGGATTTATTCAGAGACAGATTGCCATCGTATGGAAGCCTACAGTAAAGGAGCTCTGGCTATCAACTGAGGCGGGTAGGCTAGTGCGCCCTTTGTATTATGCTCCTGCTATTCTGGAGATTGCTAGGACTGAGAATTCTGCTAGAGCAAAGATGCTTTCAGAAATTAATGGGTGTAAGTGTTGGGAGGACCTTCTGCGCTGGAAGACTCCTTCAGGTCACAATTTAATTGAATATATTGACGCTGGTGAGACTGAACAGGCTATGATTTGTATGGAGTCGAGTGAGCTTATTGCTATGCCCAAGGCACAGGCAGATTCTTATTCACATGTGGAGATTCACCCCTGTGTGATTCTTGGGTCTATCGCTTCCACGATTCCCTTTCCTGATCACAATCAGTCTCCCAGAAATGCCTATCAGTGTGCTATGGGTAAGCAGGCAATGGGTGTATTTGCTCAGAATTACCAGGAGCGCTTTGACGCACTCGCTCATATGCTAATGTATCCTAATCTACCTCTAGTTTCTCCTTCTATGGGTAAGCATTATGGTGCGTATTCAATGCCTTCTGGGCGCAACATTATTGTTGCTATCATGGCCTATGGTGGTTATAATCAGGAGGATTCTATTATGATTAATAG
>Ga0247722_10000932_pt1 | contig 16763 bp, 17 predicted proteins | sample MSEWelMarce3H_FC_FD_189094 | JGI IMG/M metagenome (GOLD analysis project Ga0247722, IMG submission 189094) | Subsurface sediment microbial communities from gas well in West Virginia, United States - MSEEL Well Study Marcellus 3H_FC | ecosystem: Environmental > Terrestrial > Deep subsurface >... | reverse complement strand
TCGTGGCGGCGACGTCATATTAATTGCAATAAAAAAGCGAGCCGCATATATACGGCTCGCTCTCTTTGAGAAACCTAAAATTAAGCTGCCGGTGCCACATTCACTACACGGCGACCGCGAGCGCGACCGAACTCAACAACGCCTGCAGCTAGTGCAAACAAAGTGTCATCCTTACCGCGACCTACGTTCTTACCTGGGTGAAAATGTGTTCCGCGCTGGCGAACAAGAATTTCGCCTGCATTAACTTCTTGTCCACCAAAACGCTTGATGCCAAGGTACTGTGGATTGGAATCGCGACCGTTTCGTGTCGAGGAGACACCCTTTTTACTTGCCATTTATCTCAGCCCCTTACTTCGCGCCATTGATTGCAGTAATTTTTACACGAGTCAACTGCGCACGAAATCCTTGGCGGCGGCGATGACCTGTCTTGTTCTTGTAACGCAAAATATCAATCTTTGGTCCCTTGAGCTCTTCTAGAACTTCGCCCGTAACCTTTACACCTGCAAGAGTTTTTGCATCGGTTGTAACCGCGGCACCATCTACTAGTAGTACGGCAGGAAATGAAACAGTTGCACCAGCAGCAGCGTCGATACGATCAACGATTACTGTGTCGCCGACTGCGACCTTCTCCTGGCGTCCGCCAGCTTTAACGATTGCGTACACGTGTTACTCCACTTCATTTTTAGCCCTACCCGATCCGTCATTGGGACCGATGGGCTGTTGGGCAGAGGGTAAGCGTACGCAAGCGTGTATCTAGCGGTCAAATTGCGATGAAGCTATCTTTGTTACAGCCTTTTCAAGCGCATAAATGGGGTCACTTGCCGCGCCTTTGACTTCGGCATCTGCCATTGCGATGGCCCCGACAGCATCTGCGATTTGGCCAGGATTCCATCGATTCAACTGCCTGCGCGCTTTATCAATCTGCCATGGTGCCATCCCTAGAGCGCCAGCTAGTTCAAAAGATTTTTGATTGCGGTTTGCACCAGAGACTTTTGCAAGAGATCTAAGCGATGATGCAATTGCGCTAGTAATCATTACAGGATCTGTTCCAGTTTCTAGTGCACTACGCAGAGCAATTAAAGCTGCTGGCAGGTTTCCATCAAGGGTTGCGTCGGCTACATCAAATCCAGTTGTTTCAATACGACCTTGATGAAATTTATCTACCATCAACTCATCAATAACTCCGGCGGGAGCATCGACTGAGATCTGCGTGACCGCACCTGCCAACTCTCTTAAATCATTTCCAAGAGCGCCCACCAGCGCAGCAACTGCAGCCGGTGATGCTTTTCTACCTAAGTCAAGGAAAAGTGCTTTAACAAAATCAGATTTCTCTGCCTCTTTTTTTAACGCTTCGCATGCAATTATCTGTGGTTTTACTTTCTTGATCGCATCAATAAGAGCTTTACCTTTGACGCCACCTTTATGAACAAAAATGAGTGTCGTTAAATGATCCGGTGATTCTATATAACGCGTAATTTCCGCACGGTTATCTTCGGGTAAATCTTGTAAATCCCGAATGATCAAAGCCCGTCGCTCTGAAAAAAGTGAGGGCGCTAGAGCATCTGCAATATCTCCGACAATTGTGTCTCCAGCAAACAAAGTTGTGACTTCACATTTTTCGTCTTTTAACTCTGCTTGCAGTTTCGTCAATGCCCGTTCTGCTAAGGCCGATTCTGGGCCAAGAATGAGGTAGATGGAATCCATTAACCAATCCTTCCCTTAACTCCAGTAAAACAACCTGATTGCTGACTTACTCTTTCGAACTCGCAAGTGGTGTGCCTTGGCAGTAATTGCAATGGCGCCATCTTGATCTGTTCGCAGAACGTGAGTGCCCAGTCTAGTCAAAGCGGCAATAGTTTCAGGTGCTGGATGGCCATATGAGTTTTTGGCACCCACGCTAATAACTGCGATTTGAGCCGAAAGCTCACTCATCAGTTCTACGTCTTGATACTTAGAACCGTGGTGGCAAACTTTATAGATATCAACTTTTCTAAGCGACCCTAAAAGCTGATGCTGTGCTGGAGGTTCAAGATCTCCGGCAGTAAAGATGCTCCAATCACTACTGGAAACAATCATCGCAATACTGGAGTTATTTATTTGCGAACCCTCTCCCGGCATCTCTTCAAACTCTTTGATGTTTACATCTGGCCATAAAACTTCAAGAGAGACTTGTCCGATTTTTGCCGTCATGCCCTTTTGTGCAACCACGATCTTGGATTGATTAAGAAGTGAAATCGCATTTTCACTCTCTAATATCGGTTCGGCATTGTTACTAATCCATGTTTGGCCGACATTACGGTTGGAAGTAAGACCCGATAAACCTCCCACATGGTCTGCATGAAAATGGGAAAGAATAAGTAGTGGAATCTGCCTGATCCCTAGATTTCTCAAACACTTATCTTCGGCCCGCGCATCGGGACCAACATCAATAACAATTGCACTCCCACTACCAAGGTTGATAACCATTGAATCGCCTTGCCCCACATCACAGTTTGCAATCTGCCAATCATTTGCTGGCCATCTTTGTACCCATGTCAGAGAGAGAATGAGCAGAAGAGCAACTGAGCTGGTTTTTTTCCAAGATTTTTTAAATAGCCAGAACAGAGCAAGGATTACCGCAACTATTGAAAAACCAACTCTGCCGTTGTGAATATTTAGTACTGGAAAATCAGATATTCGGTGGGCAACTCCAACGATAAAACTTGCAGGAAATCGAATCAACCAAATCAATAATGTTGAGATAAATGGCGCAAAAGGTGAGAGTAAAGCTGCAATAAAACCAATAATTGTTATTGGCGCAACAACAGGTGCTGAAAGTATGTTTGCGATGATACTCATTGGCGCTATATAGCCTGATAATGCCACCACCACTGGAGAACAAAAGATCATCGCCGCTATAGGTGGAGCAACAGCCCCTGCAAACTTATTGTTGATCGGCAGTCGGTCGTGAATAACTGGAGCAAGCAATAACAACCCTGCCGTAGCTAAAACTGAAAGTGCAAAGCCTGCATCTTTTGCCTGCCAAGGATCACCAATGACAACTGCGGCCATTGCAAAACCAAGTGCAGGAATGGAATCTGTTGTTCGGCTACTAGCTTGTGCAAATATCAATACTGCCGCCATTGCAGCGGCCCGAAGGACAGATGGTGAAGGCCGAACGAGTGCAATAAAGCAGATAAGTGCCAGTGAAGTTGCAATAAGCCGATAACTCTTCTTCTTAAAGGCAAACTGCATTAACCACAAAACAAATGAAGAGACAATTGCAAAGTTTGCTCCACTGACAGCAACTAAGTGGGTCAGCCCCGATCTCTTCATCTGGTCTTTAAACTCTGAGGTTTGCTTGGATGTATCACCCAGAACCATCCCCGGAATTAAAGAGCCAGCATCACCACCACCTGAATGATCGCGTAGCCCATTTCTAATCGCACCCAGCGATGATGCCCATTGTGATGGCTGAGTAACTACTTCAAGCTCGCTGTCGACAATAAACAAAGCGGCAACACGTGCTTCTTTACTCTCAACAACACGGGCAGATCCCTTGATTAGTTGACCAGGTAATACATCTATCTCCTGGCTGGAAATGATTCGAATAGGCACGCGCAAAGAAAACTCTTTGTGATTATCGGTAAAAAATAGGAGTCTTGCGATGAAGGAGTAGTTGCCAGAAAGTGTGTGGCTGGGATCTGTAACTATCTGTGCCTGAAACTGCACGGTCGAGTCAAAGTACTCCTGAATCTTTGAGCTCTCAATGGATGCTTGCCTCAGTGACATGGCAGTTGATCCGACAAGAATGGCAAAGATTAAAACAATAAATCGAGCTTTCTTTCCTATGAGTGAAAAAACAATGAGCAGCACAGCAGCTAGGGCAACCCGAAATGGTGCCACAGCACTTTGTAAAAGTGCGCCACACCAGATGCCACCACCTAGGGCAATCGCCCTGAAATCAATTAAACCTGTATTTTGCTTTTGATCTGCGCGAATTTTGCAGTACCAATTCCGCTGACTTTTTGGATGTCATCAATAGTTAGAAATGGGCCATTTACTTTTCGAAAGTCAATTATTCGCTGGGCTATTACAGGACCTATTCCATCTAAGGTATCCAACTGAGATTTTGTAGCTCGATTCAAATTTATTGGACCAGTTCTTATGTTTCTTTTTACCGATCCTGAAGATCTGCCTGACGATGAAGAGTCAACATAAATTTGCTCACCATCACTAACTATTCGCGCCAAGTTAATTGTGCTCAAATCTGCCCCTGGCGCGCTATCTCCTGCTGCTTTAATGGCATCAATGACACGAGATTTGCCGGAAAGTGAATAGACACCAGGATTGTTAACCGCACCTGCAACATCTACAAATATCTCAACTTCTTGCACAATTATTGCTGCAGTAACTTCAACCTCTGGTGGTTGCGTATTTCCTCGTACAACAATGAAGAAGGAGATAAGGAGGAGAAGGGCGCTTACTACAAGTAGGCCGCGTTTTTGATTGGGCGTGTAGTGAAGGTCAAACCACCAGTTTGAGATTGATTCGTATGCATTTCTGAGATGTTCCATGGGCGCATTTTCAACGCCATTTGTATACCGTTATTGCAGGTGAGTTTTAACTGTTGATAACTATGTTAACTAGCTTTGGTGCCCGAGTGATTACCTTATTGATACTCACTCCAGATAATGCAGCAACAACAGATGGAAGCGCCAGAGCAGCTGACTCTAACTCTGCATCTGAAATGGTTGGCGCAACATCGATTCGATCAATTATTTTTCCATTTATCTGCACGACAACTGTTACCGCATCGGCTACAAGTAAAGCTGGATCAACTGTTGGCCAACCAGCAAGTGCAACGCATGGCTTATGACCTAGGCGCTCCCACATCTCTTCAGAAGTAAAGGGTGCAACAAGTGAAAGCATGATTGCAATTGCCTCTACTGCTTCACGAACAGCAGGATCTGCCGGTCCGCATCCAGAATCTATGGCTTTACGTGTTGCATTTACTAACTCCATCACTCGAGCTACTGCAACGTTGAATCTAAATGATTCAACGGCAAAGGCCGCATCATGTAAGGCTTTGTGCACTGCTTTACGAAGAGCCAGATCACCCTTACTAAAGTCCACACCTGGCGCACTTGTTACATCACCAGATAAGCGCCATGCACGGGTTAAAAACTTAACAGAACCAGAAGGTGAAACATCAGACCAATCAACATCATCTTCAGGTGGTCCAGCAAATACCATTGAAAGACGTATCGCATCGACACCATGATTTTCTAACTCATCAGATAGGCGAACTAAGTTGCCGCGGCTCTTTGACATCGCAGAACCATCCATTACGACCATGCCTTGATTGAGAAGTCGTGTAAATGGTTCGTTGAAGTCAACCATTCCCATGTCGTGCAGAACTTTGGTAAAAAAGCGACTGTAGAGCAAGTGCAAAATCGCGTGCGTAACTCCACCCACGTATTGATCTACCGGTAACCATGTATCAACAGATTTTTTAGAGAAAGGTTCGTTGGCATTAGTTGGATCGGCATAACGCAGGTAATACCAGGATGAATCTACGAATGTATCCATAGTGTCTGTATCGCGCTTTGCATCGGCCGAACATTGAGGACACTTAACATTTACCCAATCGGTTGCAGCACCAAGTGGCGACGTCCCTTTTGGTTTCAAATCTAAGCCCTCAGCATCGGGCAAAGTAAGTGGCAATTGATCGAGCGGCACAGGAACTTCACCACATGAAGGACAGTGAATAATTGGTATTGGAGTGCCCCAATAGCGTTGACGAGAAACTAACCAATCGCGTAAACGATAGTTACGTGCCGCAGCACCTTTTTTATCTGCTTCTAATCTCTTGTTGATGGCAGCAATTGCATCTGATTTGCTCAGACCATTTAAGTAATCTGAGTTAATTAGCTTTCCATCACCTGTTGTTGCAATCCCTGAAGTATTTGGATCTTCCTCACCTGTATCCACAACTACTTGAACAGGCAGTTTCATTGCACGTGCAAAATCTAAATCGCGTTGATCATGTGCCGGAACGGCCATGATTGCGCCCGTTCCATAGTCAGCTAAGACATAGTCACTTGCCCAGATCGGCAACTTCTGACCATTAACTGGATTGATCGCATAACGATTTAAAAAGACTCCACTCTTGGGACGATCTGTTGCAAGGCGATCGATGTCACTTGCAGCTTTAGTTGTTTCCAAATACTTTGCAAACTCAGCCTCAACACCTGTTCCTGTAACTAACTCTGCCGCCAGCTCGCTATCGACAGCAACAACCATAAATGTTGCACCAAACAAGGTATCGGGTCTTGTTGTGTAAATTGTGATTGGCTTTTCGCGACCTTCAATAACAAAGTCAACATTTGCTCCAGTAGAGCGACCAATCCAGTTGCGCTGCATCGTAAGGACTTTATCCGGCCACTTACCCTCTAGTTGTTCCATATCATCTAACAAGCGATCGGCATAATCTGTGATCTTGAAATACCACTGATTTAACTTCTTCTTTGTAACGGCCGAATCACATCGCTCGCAAAGCCCCGCAACAACTTGCTCATTAGCCAATACGGTCTGACAGCCTGGACACCAGTTAACGGCCGAATCTTTTCGATAGGCCAACCCTCGCTCATAGAACTTTAAAAATAGCCATTGATTCCATTTATAGTATTCAGGATCGCATGTATTAAAAACGCGATCCCAGTCAAAAGAGCATGCATAGCGACGCATTGAAGATTTTTGAACTGCAATATTTTCATAGGTCCAAATTCGTGGATCAGAGTTTCTCTTGATCGCAGCATTTTCTGCCGGCAAACCAAATGCATCCCAACCAATGGGGTGCATAACATTGAAACCTTTTTGCGCCCAATATCTGGCAATTACATCCCCTAGTGCATAGGCCTCTGCGTGACCCATATGAAGATCACCTGATGGATATGGAAACATATCGAGAACGTATTTTTTCTCGCGCTTGTCATCTTTGTCGCCAGACTTAAATGGTTGAAGTTGATCCCAAACAGGTAACCATTTTTCTTGAACATAGGCAAAGTCATACGCCGCGTGTTCGCGCTCTTCGTTACCGTTGTTATTCATACGTGGAGCTAAGGGGATTTGAACCCCTGACCCCCTGCATGCCATGCAGGTGCGCTACCAGCTGCGCTATAGCCCCTTATTTCTAGAAAGTTGGTTTCCTAGATTTCTAACGAGTGCTGACCTTACCGTATTTGCCCCCGTGAATTTATGCAGGTGTAGCGCCGCTTTCTTCACCAAAAACAGGTTCAGGAATAGATCCTGCGTTATGTTCTACTAAATGCCACTGACGTGGATTACGTTCAAGAACTGACCATGACGCATTTGAAAGCCCGCCAATTACACCCCAATGTGACATTGGAAGTTGAAGTAAAGATCCCAAAATACATCGAGCAGTTCCACCATGAGTTGTAACAACTAAAACTTGATCAGTTTTATCAGCTAACGCCTTTGTGATGGCACGTATTGCGCGAGCTGCAACTTCACTTCGGCGCTCACCTGTTGTTCCGGCAGGATTATCTTCTCCATCAATCCAGCGAATGAAATTGTGTAGATCTTCTGCTCGATTTTCAGCACCGGTTTTGCCTTCCCAATTACCACCATTGGTCTCACGCAAATCAACATCGATTTCAACATTTAAACCTGTAATGGTTGCCAGAGCTTGTGCAGTTTCTTTTGCTCGTCCTAAATCACTAGAGATAATCGCTGTTGGATTCATACCAGCCAAAATCTGTGCTGCATGCTTTGCTTGAAATCTACCCACTTCGTTCAAATCAATATCTGAGTGACCTTGGAATCGATTGACAACATTCCAATCAGTTTGACCATGACGCCACAAAACAACGCGATTACCTGCCATGGGCGGCTGCATTCTTTACGGCTTCGAGTTCAATTTGTGGACAGTCATTCCATAAACGATCAAGCATATAGTACTTGCGAAGTTCAGCGCTTTGAACGTGGACAACTAAATCTGAATAATCTAGCAAGATCCATTCTGCTCCATGTTCGCGTCGCAATGGCTTATCGCCAATGGCTGCTAACAGCCGTTCAACTTCATCTGCAATTGCATCGACCTGTGCTTCGTTTTGACCTGTTGCAATAAGAAAAACTTCGCTCAGGACAAGCTGTTCGGATAGGTCAAGTGCCACAACATCAACGGCAATTTTGTCTATTGCAGCTTTTGCAGCAACTTGTGTGATCTCGAACGTTCTTTTGCTAATTGTCATAGAGGTTATTCTCTCGTATAAATGCCGCCACCGATGACGAAACATCTGTGCTGACTCCTTGACGAATAGAGGTTGCAGCAACATCAATTGCACCAATGTCAGTGCCATTCCCAGAAAAACCAGGTCTTTTGATGATTAAGAACTCAACTAAGCCCTTGAGATCTTCGATGCGATGCCACTGATCTAGTTTTTCGGCTGCATCTTGTCCAATGATCAAAACTATTTGATCATCTGGGTATGTTTGCTTGATAGCCTCGATGGTATCGATAGCATAACTAGGGCCTGTGCGAAGAATCTCTATGGGATTAACAAAAACCTTTGTGGCAACATCGGCGGGTAAATCTTTAAGTGCAAGCTGACACATCTGCCGGCGATCTTCGCCCGAAGCAACTGGAACGTTTGTCCGAAGCAATGGCTGACCGGCGGGAATAAGGATTAATTGATCGACTAAATTCTTTTCAATAACTTGTTGGATAACATGCAAATGACCCACATGAATTGGGTCAAATGTTCCCCCATAAATACCTATTCGAGCCAAAGCGTTATCTGTCTAAGCGAAGGACTAAATACAGAAGTGCTGCGAAGATAACAAAGGTAATGACAGCAAAAGTTAATGGTGATGCAGGAAGTTCGCGAGTGATTTCGCTAGCAAGATTTATCATGGGTACATACTACTACTTGTAGTTGCTGGTTCTGCAGGATGTTTGAGTGCTACTTAGCGGGTTGACCATTAGCAAGTAATGCCTTGAACTGGTCTTCATCAATAATTGCTACGCCAAGTTCCTGTGCTTTAGCTAACTTGGAGCCTGGATCAGCGCCAACCAAAACATAATCAGTTTTCTTAGAAACCGATGACGATGCTTTGCCACCATGATCGGTTATGGTTTGAGCAATTCCATCTCTGGTGAAATCATTTAATCCACCCGTCACAACAAAAGTTAACCCAGCCAAAGTTTGTGGCATTTTTTTAACAGGGGCATCAACCATTGCAACACCGGCTGCGCTCCACTTACTAATGATTGCTCTATGCCAATCTATTGAAAACCACTCCACAATAGATTCTGCGATTGTTGCTCCAACTCCATCGATCTCTGCTAGTTCGGCAGCTGATGCTTTCGAGATCTTCTCCATCGATCCCAAGGAGCTTGCTAAAGCTTGCGCAGCCGTTGGACCAACGTGTCGAATAGAAAGTGCAACGAGTGTTCGCCATAACGGAAGTTTCTTTGCAGATTCAAGTGCAGCCAACAGCTTGTCAATATTTGCGCCAGGAGTTCCATCTTTCTTGGTAAAGAAATCAGAGCCCATGAGTTTTTCATGAGTTAAGTCAAAAAGATCTGACTCATCCTTTATTAACTTTGCATCTAGCAAAGCGGTGGCCGCTTCATATCCCAAGACATCTATATTCAAGGCTGCTCTTGAACCAACGTAATAGATTCTTTCTCGTAGCTGTGCTGGGCAATTTTGAATGTTCGGACAGCGAATATCCACATCACCTTCGGTCATTGCGCGCAACGGTGTTGAACACTCCGGGCAGTGCGTCGGCATAACAAAGGCTTTTTCTTTTCCGGTTCGACGATCAATCACTGGTCCTAAAACTTCAGGAATAACATCTCCGGCTTTTCGAATCACAACTACATCGCCAATCAAAACACCTTTGCGCAATATCTCTTCACTATTGTGAAGAGTTGCATGAGTAATCGTTGAACCTGCAACCTTGACTGGCTCCATAAATGCAAAGGGTGTAACTCGACCAGTTCGACCAACGCTTACTTTAATATCCAAAAGTTTGGTGGTGACTTCCTCTGGTGGATACTTAAAAGCAATAGCCCACTTAGGTGCGCGAGAGGTGTAGCCAATTTTTTCTTGATCTGCCAGTGAATCAACCTTAATTACTACACCGTCGATTTCGTGTTCAACATCATGACGGTGCTTTGAATAATGCTCGATAAATTTCTCAACTTCTTTGCGGCTGGAAACAACAGAAAAGCGATCACTTGTGGGAAGGCCTAGATTTTTCAGTACCGCGTAAGCCTGACTTTGTGAATCAAAGTTGATTCCTTCGCGCGCTCCAACACCATGGACCACAACAGACAGGGGCCTTGATGCACTAATTCGTGGATCTTTTTGTCGCAATGACCCAGCCGCACCATTTCTTGGATTAGCAAATAAAGATTTGCCAGATTCTTCTAACGACTCATTGAGTTCGTTAAAGGCTGCAATTGGGAAAAATACTTCGCCTCGAATCTCTATCAGAGATGGGGTCTTTTCTCCCACTAGTACGTGAGGCAAGTTTTTAATGGTTTTAACGTTAAGGGTCACATCTTCACCCGTCACACCATTGCCTCGGGTTAATCCTCTGACTAACTGCCCATTTTCATAGGTTAAATTAATTGCCAGCCCATCGACTTTAACTTCGCAAAGATACGTTGGAGCCGGAACTTCTTTTTCAACGCGATCAAACCATGCAGCTAACTCATCTAGGTCGAAGGCGTTATCAAGGCTCATCATCTTTTCAATGTGATCGCGTTGCTCAAACTGAGTAGAAAAGCCTCCACCGATGTGAAGTGTTGGTGAATCTGCTTGTCGTAATTCTGGATTCTTATCTTCAAGTGCTTGGAGTTGCTTAAGTAGATCATCAAATTGTGCATCTGAAATTGATGGTTGGTCTAGTACATAGTATTTAAATTGGTGATCTCTAATTTCATTGATCAACTCAGTGATGCGGTGTCTGGTTTGATTACTCATATGTTTCTACCAATAATCACTGTGTCTGACATATCGTCGCAGAACCAACAACGCGATCCCCGTCATAGATAACCATCGCTTGTCCTGTTGCTAAGCCAAGGAGTGGTTCTGCCAACTTTGCGACAAGCAATTGCCCATCAAAATAGTATGTGCAAGGCAAGGGAGCACCGTGTGCTCGAATCTGCACAAAACCCTCTTGCTCTTTATCGGTTACTTGTGGACCGCACCAAACTGGGCGTTCACCTTTCATTGTTGTGATTGCTAATTCTTCACGTGCTCCAACAACAACAGTGTTAGTTACAGGCTCAATCTTTAAAACAAAACGAGGAGAGCCATCGGCTGTTGGAACCGTAAGACCTAAACCTTTGCGTTGGCCAATCGTGTATGTGTATGCACCTTTGTGTTCACCTATTTTCTTGCCATCTTGATCAACGATAGGACCGGTTTCACTGCCCAAACGATCACGTAACCATCCAGCGTTATCTCCAGATGGAACAAAGCAAATGTCATGGCTATCTGGTTTTTGTGCAACAGCTAAACCACGGGCCTCTGCTTCTTTACGGATATCAACTTTTGTCGTATCACCCAAAGGAAATATGGCACCGGCAATCTGTTCAATTGTTAAAACTGAGAGAACATAGGATTGATCTTTTGAATGATCGACTGCGCGATGGAGTGTCTTTCCGCTTTCGCTGATTTGTGTTCTTGCGTAATGGCCTGTGACAACACCATCAAATCCCATGGATCGCGCACGATCTAAAACGGCTGCAAATTTAATTTTTTCATTGCAGCGAAGACATGGGTTGGGAGTCCGTCCTGCTGCATATTCGGCTAAGAAATCCTCTACAACGCCATCATGAAATTCTTCGGCCATATCCCAAATGTAAAAAGGAATTCCAATGACATCGGCTGCTCTGCGCGCATCGTGTGAATCTTCAATTGTGCAACATCCGCGGGCGCCAGATCGATACTTTTGAGGATTCGCAGCCAGTGCAAGATGCACACCAATCACATCGTGACCAGCTTCAACAGCGCGCGCTGCTGCAACGGCAGAATCAACCCCGCCACTCATCGCTGCAATTAACTTCATTTGATGTTGGCCGCCCTTCCTCGGGCAATTACATCAGGTAACACAGAGAGTATGAAGTTCAGATCTTCGAGAGTGCTTGTAGAACCAAATGAGAATCGAAGTGATGACTGCGCGCTCTGTTGTGTGTGACCCATGGCAAGTAAAACATGGCTGGCCTCGTGCACGCCGGCGCTGCAGGCCGATCCAGTAGATGCTGAAACATTTGCTTTATCTAGCAGCAGTAACAAAGTGTCACTTTGTGTTCCAGGAAAAGTAACATTTACTATTCCCGGCAAACGATCAACGTTATTCCCATTAATGATTACATCGGGAAATAGCTCTTTAACTCGATCAATGAATTGATCCCTTAACTGAGCAACCTGCGTACTCGGATACTCATCTTGTGCCGCGGCTGCAAATGCAACGATGCTTGGTGCGTTAAGAGTTCCACTTCGAATCTCGCGCTCTTGTCCCCCACCGTGTAATAGGGCAGGAATTTCAACTGCGCGCTTTAAAATTAGGGCACCGATTCCAAGTGGCCCGCCAACTTTATGAGCACTTAGTGTCATTGCATAAACACCGAGTTGAGAGAAAGAAAGCGGTGTTTTCTTGAAACTTTGAACTGCGTCGGTATGAACCGGAATCTGACCTGCCATCGCAACAACTTCTGAAACAGGCTGCAGAGTTCCAGTTTCATTGTTGGCATGCATCACAGAGATAACTGCAATTTCTGATCCACGCTGCTCAATAACATTTTTGAGAGCGACTAAATCAATGACTCCATCGGCTGTCACATCAACTGTGATCAACTCTGCGCCTTCATGATCTTTAAGCCATTGCGCCGGATCTAAAATTGCATGGTGTTCGATAGCTGAAATGACAACAACATTTTTGCCTTGAGCACGACCTTGCCAGTACAAACCTTTAAGTGCGATGTTGTTAGCTTCGGTTCCAGATGCTGTGAAAATTACTTCACTTGGAAGACAGTTAACCTGTTTTGCAATCACTTCTCTGGCATCTTCGACTGACTTTCTGGTTGAACGTCCGTGTGTATGCAAACTAGAAGGATTACCTAGTACTTGCATCTGCGAGGAAATTGCCTTGAAAGCTGCAGGCGACATTGGTGTCGTTGCAGCATGGTCTACATAGATCGAAGGCACGGGCCTAAGTCTAGGACTTGTGGGCTTTTACGCCTTCCGTTGCCTTAGGCAGCACGGCAAATAAATCACCGATCACGCCAAAATCTGCAATTTCAAAGAGTGGGGCTTCAGGATCTTTATTGATAACCACAATCGTCTTACTGGTTTGCATTCCTGCGCGATGCTGAATTGCACCAGAAATTCCACACGCTACATAGAGTTGAGGACTAACCGATTTTCCGGTCTGTCCAACCTGATGTGAATGTGGATACCAACCAGCATCTGTTGCAGCACGTGATGCACCAACTGCAGCTCCCATTGAATCGGCAAATGCTTCAACTGGCGTGAAATCTCCATTTGTTCCGCGACCGCCAGAGACAACAACGTTTGCCTCTGTTAATTCAGGACGCCCGCCTTGCACAGGTGGTTTTGAAGAAGTAACAGTTGCTTTCTTTGCACTCTCTGAAATCGTTAACTCAACAGTTTCGATTGCAGGTGATGCAGCTGTTAAATCTGGGCTCACTGAATTTGGGCGAAGAGTAATAATTGGTGTTCCATGTGAGACCTTTGAATGCACTGTTGTTGATCCACCAAAAACAAGTTGAGTTGCAGTTAAATCAGCCGAAACATCAACTGCATCGGTAATGATTCCTGACTCTGTCTTTACTGCAACACGAGCTGCAACTTCCTTGCCATAAGCATGTGATGCAATCAGAAGTGCTGCAGGTGATTTAGTAGAAACCAACTGAGATAGCGCATCGGCAACCGCTGCTACACCGTTGTATGAAAAACTATCTGATTCAACAACTAGAATATTTGAAATCGGACCAGCGTTTAGCCCTGCTGACATTGCACTTGCCTGTCCGACAGGTGCAAAAACAACGGCCGTTACCGAACCGATTCGTGCGCCAGCTGTTGCTAGCTCTGCATTTGTTTTTGCAGCTTTACCGCCAACAAAATCGGCCAAAATAAATACGTTGCTCATATCAACTTCTTTTCTGCTAAGTAGCTGGCAAGTTTTTCCCCGCCAGTTCCATCGTCTGTAACCTTAATTCCTGCAGCACGTGGTGGTCGTGGCGCTGAATCGGCCACAAGTGACCATGCGCTAGTAACACTGACACCCACAGTTGCTAGATCGCGAACATCAATAACCTTCTTTTTTGCTGCCATGATTCCTTTAAATGATGGATAGCGTGGTTCGTTAATCTTTTCTACAACCGAGATCACACAAGGGAAATTTGCATACATCTCATCAACGCCAGCTTCTGTCACGCGTGTAATTGTCACTTTGCTCGCTGCTGGATCAACCGTTACAGAGGAGGCAAAAGTTAACTGCGCTGCATCTAGGCGCTCTGCCAACATAGCTGGCACAACACTCATTCGCGCATCAGTTGACTCTGTTCCACAAATAACTAAATCAAAACCTTCTTTTGCAATGACTCCTGCAAGTACTGCAGAGGTGGCGAGCGCATCGGCACCTGCCAGCTTTGCATCGGTAATTAAAATCGCATCATTTGCACCCATAGATAAAGCTTTGCGAACAGCCTCTGTTGCGCGCTCTGGGCCCATAGAAATCACCGTGACTGTGTGGGGTCCACCTTCTTCATTTCCGCCATGTGCTTCGGCGATACGAAGTGCTTCTTCAACGGCGTATTCGTCTAGGTCGTTGAGAACAGCGTCAACATTTTCACGGTCTAAAGTTCCATTGACCATTTTCTTCTCGGCCCAAGAATCTGGAACTTGCTTAATACATACGGCGATCTTCATGGGCCAAATGTTACTGGTCGGTAAATGAATTGGCTACACGAAGTTCAGGCTGGCTATCTACTTAACTTTTGAAGGTGACTGAAACGGTCGCTGTGACAGTTTTTTCAATGGTGCTGGTGTCATAGGCGCCGTAGTCAGCCGTCATCGTTGAATCAGGTGTGGTGATCTGAATTGGACCAGCTTTGACATTAACTAGTGATCCGATTTCTCCACCCACGGCCTTAGTCAACGCCTCGGCGCGAACCTTTGCATCCTTCATTGCTTCGGCCATTAACTGCGGGCGAAGTTCTGGAAGGTTTGAGATGTAGTAGGCAGGTCCATAGTTATTCACGTTAATTCCTGTAGCAAGCAAGGTGCCAATTCCTTGACTCAGTTTTGAAATCAACTCCACATCTTTTGAACGCACTGTTACTTCACGGTTTGCACGGTAGGAAAGAATTCGGCCCGTTGCATTTCCGTTAACAAACTCTTCGTTGGCATAGGTTGAAACTGCGCCAAGTGTCAGTGCATCGGTTGGTATTCCAGCTTTAACTAAATAATCAGAAAGTGCAGCCACATCAGAGTCAACTTTTTTAACAGCTGTTGCCACGGCCGGAGATGAAAGACTGACATTTAAAACCCACACGGCGTTATCTGCAGTTGCAGAGATTTTTGCCGAGCCGGTAACGGTTATTCCATCGCTACTTCGGGATGCAAAACCAGAGCCCACCTGCATTAATCCCCCACCAAGGGCGATCGATAAAATAACTGCTGCGATGATTATTGTGATGGCTTTGCGTCGTTCAACCGTGATGATTGGGCTTTCGTTTAATTGGCTCATGGACAAATCTTATCGCTTAGATCGCCCGCAGATGCGCAGTTGCCAGAGTGTCAGCACTTCTAAAGCGCTCTAGTTGATTTTCCCACGGTGTTCCCAGAGATTTCGCAATGCTTTCCCGTAAAGAATCTTCATCAAATGATTTAGCGAGGTTTTGAGTTAATTGATTTTCAGATAATAGCGCAGCACCAGATTGATCTATGGCCACCCTGTGCATTCCTAACTCTGGTGTGAATCGAAAGATCTCACCCAGCGGTTCACCGCTTTCAATCACTTCAAAATTTAAGTAATGCCAGCTTGCAAGTGCACTTGCAATTTCTGCTGAGGCACCGGCGCGATCTCGAAACTCTAATTGAGTGCGAAAAGTTCCAGGCACTAAGTTTTGTTGGCTCCAGGTTAAGTTAATCCAGTTACCCAAAACGCTTTGAATAGCCCAATCAATATGGTGGCGCAGGGCAGATGGCGCTGAATAAATAGTTAAGAAACCTCTCACCTGCAAACGGTTAGAAGGCTGTGTTAGACGTTGCATTGTTCTCCTAGCAAGGTGCGCCTTATGCGACCTTCCCCAGCGGCATAAACACCCTTGAATTGCTGATAACAATTCAATAACTTGCTTTGTGAACGCCTTAATTACACACCCTTGAGCCTGAAACTGTCTACCCCTGGTATAGGTGTATGGGCTCATAGGAGGTACAGTTGTCCCTAGTCGGACGCTTAATCAGTACCCGTTTCATGTTTTGCATAATCGGTATAGCTGGAGCAAGAGGAAGACCGTGATTCGAGGATTTCTCGGATCACCCACATATCGAAGGAAATAAATACATGGCAACAGGCACAGTTAAGTGGTTCAACTCTGAAAAGGGTTTCGGTTTCATTGCAGTTGATGGTGGCGGACAAGATGTTTTTGTTCACTACTCAGCAATTCAAGGAAATGGTTACAAGTCCCTTGAAGAGGGTCAGGCAGTTTCATT
>Ga0247722_10000931_pt1 | contig 16770 bp, 16 predicted proteins | sample MSEWelMarce3H_FC_FD_189094 | JGI IMG/M metagenome (GOLD analysis project Ga0247722, IMG submission 189094) | Subsurface sediment microbial communities from gas well in West Virginia, United States - MSEEL Well Study Marcellus 3H_FC | ecosystem: Environmental > Terrestrial > Deep subsurface >... | reverse complement strand
TGCGCCTCAACCCCCTGCGCCTAAACCTCCTGCTCCAAAACCCCCTGCTCCAAAACCTCCGACTGCTCTCGAACGGAAGTATCCTTATTGGGGGTGGGACCAACACGCGGGACTGAGATGCAAGAAAAATGATAACACTGGTTGCACCACTGGGTACAATGCCAAGGGACAGTTAGTGGATACTGAACCCGCACCAGCGCCCACTCCTAGCCCATCGGCTGGTTCCGTGGTACTAATAGGTAAGGAAGTCCGGGTGAATCTATCAAATAAAACTACCTCGGGAGGGGGGCGGGGATTTTCGCAAAAGTGGCCGATACCGTCCCAATTCAAAAACGCTGTTAAAATGTCCTTCGATATAAATTTCCAGGCTGGGTTTTCTTTCGGCAATAACAATCACTCGGAAGGTGGGAAAGTTGGGGGTTTGCACGTTGGCCCAGGGGCTGCCTCTGGTTGCAGACATACGGACAACGGGTCGTCACTTCGACTCGTGTGGGATGGGGGTCCTGATAAACGCTTTAAAGGTTCAGGGGCATCTGCGTATACTTATTTACCGACTGGTGCGAAAGGCAAACAACCCTCTTTTGTAGAAAAAGATGGTTGGCCCAATTGTGGGTATCACTTTTGGAGAAAGGAGTCGGACAACATATTCTCGAACACGGGAAGTTGGTATACGGTAACTCTTGGTATAAAACTTAATGACGTAGGAAAAAATAATGGAAGAATCTATTACGAAATAAAAGGGCCCAAGAGTTTCCGCGCAGAAGAAGGTGGTATTATATGGCGGACTGGTACCTATGATATCCGCGAAGCATCGATCAGTTCGTTCTTCGGTGGGGGTGGAAATCAAAAGAATGTACTGCCGTCCACATATTTGCTCAAGAACGTTACCCTAAGCCCATATTGACAAAACATCCTTAAAAACATAGGCATTTCAATTTTCTACCAATAGTTGAAATGTCTACCCCTATTGCACTCAATGCTGCTTGGCGAGATATTACATTAAACGTCACCCGAGAAATGTTAATCATCGTTGACAAATTCGTCTCGGATGGTCATACAAGATCGTCGCTTAAAATATTTGTCGACGAGATGATATTCGCGGTGAAGATTAACAGAACCGGTGTCGCAAGGTTTGTGTTCGGCGGAGACGATATATCCAAGGAGGTATTTCTAGAAGAATTAGACACGTATATCTATTCCGCCAAGAATGTTTGTTACAAAGTATGCAGGATCCAAAAATTTACAAACCCGCCCATCCAAGGGCTCGTGTCAGCCATCGCCAAAGTACTCGACGATCTCGAAGACGACGAACAAATAGTTACGGAAGTGTGCAAAATTCAAACATTTACGACGATGGAAATCGACAAGGTATCGTTCTCAAACTTCAAGGGATACCACGTGTACAATTCTATCATAAACATCATTGACATTTATGATGATATCGGGGCCGTGAATAACGACCTACTCGTCAATGTGTTGGAGACACGCCCGGCGATATTCGAAGACATGTTCAGGACTATATCCAAAAAGAGGATCACGGACGAAATCAGGCGAATTTTGCGCACGACCGAATCCTCGCAACCATGCACTGCACAAGTGATAAGAACCAAGGGGAGATGCGTCATGAATCTTGACACTCCAATCCTCGTAAATTTCAAAATGACAAACGGAGCGATCGAAGACAGATACAGATATAATCACATCAAAGATTATACATTCACAGAAGAAGTATTGGAAGCAGCGTGGCATCCTTCGCGCTATAACGATTGGTGTTTGGATGAGGAAGAAAGAAAACGAGTTGATTCATATTGACAAGCCTGGGTACAACTATAATATGCGTATCTGTTATTGTAAAAAATGAAAATCTTCGAATATCTACCAGAAGAGAAGATCATCAAATATCTCAAATCCTGTGTGCCAGAGGATGAAATTTTTAGCGTAGAAGACGAAGAAGGAAACTCGTGGCTCCACTTTTACTCCGAAAAAGAGTATTCAAATCTCCAGGATTATATTCTCGAGGAATGGCCTGTCATTGTTCATGCGGAAAATGCTCATCTGGAAACGCCTATATTTTACGCGATCCGTAACAACAATCTGGAATTAGTAAAAAAAATTGTTGCTGTTCACGAATCCGTCCTCACCCAACTAGATATAAACGGTCGGTCTCCACTGTTCGTGTCGTTTGTGTCGAGGTGGTGTTCTGTTAAGATATGCGAATTTCTCTGGAATCTCGCACCACTTGACGGAGACTTCCTATGGCATTATAAAAATGCGATAGAAACTAATTTCGAGAAGAGCAAGTTTCTTCTTGACAATACGCCGGGAGTATTTGATATGACGTTTGATAAGGGGGAAAATGTCCTCCACAAAACCATATACGTCCGGTCTGTACACACGAAGAGGCTCATAAAATATATCTACGAAAAAACAGGTACTGTGTTGTTTTCCTCCACAGATTCGTTGGGGATGAATGCAATGCATCACTCGTACACTGACTTGGTGAAACTGATATACGAATTGTATCCCAATGCGGTGTATAAACAAGACATGTGGGGAAATACTCCGTTGTGTTATTCCCAGAACGATGGGAATGGTACAAACCCTGATGCGATAGAAATAATGAGAAAACATCCGGAAATTCTCGAAATTCAAAACAACAATTTACAAAATATATTCATGAAAAATAGACTATGTCCTCCCGAATTATTCAGGATAAATCCCTCGAGTTTCACTATCTCGGATAAGTATGGAAATAACGCGCTGCACCACATATGTTCCCAAAAAAATGCCGATTGGTGGAAACTGGTAGATGAAGTATTGCAGGTGTATCCAGAATTATTATTTCAAAAAAATACCGAAAAGAAAACGCCACTTGATATTGGAATTAGCAAGACGGGTTATAGCGCGCAACAGCGATCGAAGGAACGTTTCATCGCAGTATGCTTGAAATATACAGAACTTCCGGATAAATTTTGGATATTCGATAAAATCAGCTTTGATTTGATTTCATCAATGGGACATGTTTGGGATCGTTCGAGGAACGAGGCGGCCAAAGTGATGAAATTTTTGCCCCAAAAAGATAAAGAAATTATTAGAAATCTTATCGTTGGTATGAATCGCCTGGAGTCAGAAGTCATGACAAACATCATAAAAAAGATGTATAATTGAACATATCGTCAATCTAAAGTATTTAATACCATTCGAATATGTAAATAAATGATTAAGCCATTAGAATATTACTTCGCGAAGAAAGGAATTATAGAACATGTAATTTTCAATAAATATACGATTGACGTCTGGGGGATAGTCAGGAATAAAAAGACCGGAGAAGTGATGACATATCACAAAATCAAAGCCGGATACAATAAATGCAGTGTATATAGTGATATGGGAAAACGATTCGGAATTCTGGTTGGTAGAGCGATCGCATCTACATTTTTAGGTCAACTTCCAACCTTGGCACATACAGCTGATCATAAAGATAAGAATAGAGGAAATGATATCATTGATAACATTCGGTGGCTCGATAAGTCTGGACAAAAATATAATCAGGACACGTCAAAAACACTGAAGACCGCGTTCATTATCATCAGAGATGACGAAGAGAAAACAGCCAACGGGTGGGTCGAACATTTGAAGAAATATAAGAATCCATTCGGCCACGAGTATACGGAAAGTATGGTCAGGAAGTATGCTCGACAGAAGCAGCATGGATTTTCATACAAAAAATATCAAGATCTTCCCGAGGAAGTGTGGAAGAGAGTAAATAATTCAGAGACAAGTCAGGGACGATGGGAGATCTCTAATATGAACCGTGTGAAATATGTCGCGAATTTTGCGGAAAACGTTCTTTCTGACGAACGTCTTGGACTGAGTAATGGCGGATATCCAAAAGTATGTATCAACGGAAAAAATTGGTTATGTCATGTATTATCGTTCATGGTGTTCTTTCCGGAAGATTATGCCAATAAAAAACCTGACGAGATCATTCTTCACGAAGACGATGATAAAATAGATTTTAGACCACATAAGCTTCACCTCGGCACTCGGGCGATGAACACCGTGGACGCATACGACAACGGCAAATATGATAACACAAAATCCGAGAGGATGAAGTGTGCTTCATATATTAACGGCGTGTTAGAAAAAGAACACGACAGCCAAGAAGATGCCGCTAGATATTTGAAATCTATAGGAATGACGAAAGCTAGCCAAGGGGAAATTAGCAAAGCACTGTCATCATTAGAAAAAATCATCAAACGTTATGGTAGGACGTGGAAGAAAATATGACCAAGGGCATAAACACAGTTTGTCGATACGAAGATAAATAAATAATATTTTGATTATAGTAAAATGCAAACAAAGTACATTGTTGGGCTCGTAGCATTGGCTGTAGCCATTACGATCGGTGTAGCATTTGTTATATACAAGAATTGGGGCGCCATCAAAGGTTTATACACAAAGAGCAAGGCCGTCGTCAAAGATAAGTTTGCCAAGATAGTCCCCCGGCCTGTAAAGAAAGTAACTCCAGCAGAGATATTCGCAAAAGTAGAAGAAGACCCCGTTCTGGTAGAAGATGTCGTAAATATACATCAGGCAGACATTGCGGCGAATAAAAACATTGTAGATACCGTACAGAAAACGGAGCAAGTTGTAAAACAAGAAGCAACGATAAAAAAGTCTCAAGGAACGCCACTCGCGTCAACAATAACGTGGGCGACAAAATACCGCAAGATTGCGGATGAAAAAGAAGCTTCTAAAAAATATAACGAAATTCTCAAGAAGATCGAGACAGAAAAGGCGAAAGGCGCTGTTCTATTGTCTGCTGTTCGTGCAGAGCAACAAAAAACTCAGAAACTGAAACTCATGGATTCCCTTGACATGGAACTCGATTACGGGAGCAACGTGGCAGTCCAAACCCCCATCCGTATATCCAAAAGAGGCGCTGAGTTATTTGTTAAAACCCATATCACAAGCGTTTAATTTTTTTATTTTAAAATATCTTATTAATATAACGTAATGAGCATTATTGACCAAGCGTCAAGCTTTGTCATGAAACACAAGATGCCTATCGCGATCGCCATTGCTGCAATCGCCGCCATTGTCATATCATTTGTTTTGAAAAAGAAAGAGAAATATTACGATTATGAGTCAACTCCCATAAGAATTCCAAAACCTCCTGTGTGGGTTCAAGGGGACCCTGAGAAATCCCCAGTACTAGTCCGTCGCTTAGCTGGTGAGAGAAATGCGTCTATTGTTCAGGGTGCGAATCTGAAAAAGGAAAAGTATGATTTTGTTCTGTACGGAGACAGTATCACAATGATTGCCGCGGATAAGCACATGGATGTATGGAACAAGTACTTTGGACAAAAAGGCATGAAATCCGCCCCTCTTGGGATCGGAGGCGATACCGTTCAAAAATTGTCGTGGAGAATAGCTCTCGGAAAGGAAAGATTCACCATACCTCCCAAGGTCGTTGGCCTGCTCATCGGGATTAACAATCAAGGGGTGGACAATACCGACCCAGCCGCGAAGCTCTATCAATTCTTACTCCCCTACCTAAAAGCGGTGTACCCGACGACTAAGTTCATCCTGATAGGTCTGTTGCCGAACAACCTGGGTGCAGTCAGGGACAAAAACCGCGTCAAAGCCAACGCAAATTACAAACTGCTAGCAAAGAAATTTGGATTGCAGTACGTAGACATTTCCAAGGGCCTTGTTCCGTCCGATAAAACCCAGTTCTTTGACGGCACCCACCCCACCGGGGCAGGATACGAAATTTTATACAGCAACCTCCAGCCTTATGTGATGGCTGCCCTGAAGAATTCCAAGTGATCCGTGCCATAGTATATTTTGTCAGAATGAATTACACATGCTGACAAAATAACTTAATAATAATATGTGTATTATTAATAATGGGTGCATTAACGCAACTCGTGGCGTATGGAGCACCCGATGTGTTCCTCACAGGAGACCCACAAAGATCCCTTTGGAAAAGAAATTCCGTGAGAAGAACAAACTTCGCAATAGAGTCAATAGAAACCACATTCGACCTTCGGTATGGCGCTCCCTCGATCGTGACGATAAAGAGAGCCGGAGACCTCGTGAAGAACTGTGTGCTCGAAATTTCGATGAAACGCTCGTCAACGGAATCTTTCTATCCCGCCGAACAGTTCATAAAAAGCGTGACGGTCATGATTGGAGGCCAGGAGATAGAAATCATCCCAGATTTCCCCAATTGGTCACGTGTGCATGATGAACTTTTCAATACCACGGAAATCAGGGCGGCGAACTATAGGATGCAGAATTTCAGAGACGACGACCCCCCTGGCGCCATTCGTACATTCTATGTAGACCTCCCATTGTTCTTCACCAAATATCTGTCGACCGCACTCCCGATGATTGCATTGCAGTATCACGAGATCCAGCTAAAGTTTTTTTTCAACGAGCCTTATAACATCCCCGGTATTGATTCCGTGTATATACCACAAGTCAGATTCTATGCGGATTACGTTTTCCTGGACAAATTAGAGCGCGAGTATTTCGTATCCAAACCACACGAGTATATCGTAGAACAACTTCAAACATTCACCGTTCCGTCTAAAATATCGGATTCTATAACGACCGGGATATATGACCTTCCTTTCAATCTGCCAACTAGATACATCATATGGTTTTACAAATCTAATTTACATGGCCAATACACGACCAGCAACTTCCAATTCGAAACAAACGAGGCTTTTGCCCCGATGTATAGCGCGGCCCTGAGATGCAATGGCGTCGACCGGTTCACGGAACGCCCCGGGGGGTATTTCAACCTCGTACAACCTACACAGGCCGTCGGACAAGCCCCCTCCGCAGGAATCTACATGTATTCATTTGGAGTACAAGCCAACGAACAGGACTCCGCAGGGACCCTGAACTTCAGCCGGTTGGACATGGTGACGTTGAGCATAACGAACAAAGCGGCCACTGCGGCAAGTATAACAGATATCTTAGACACGTCTACAACTCTCGAGACTGGGATTACCAAATTTAGCGATATCACGGTGTTCGCCCGCAATTTCAACGTTCTTCGCGTGATGGAAGGAATGGGAGGTCTGTTGTTCGCAAATTGATTTAATCTTCTTTACATGTTTGGATGCACAACTTATATGAAGAAGTCAAATATCCATGAGATACGCAGAATTCCTTCTTCACCGTAGTCTTCCTCAGAGCAGTCGGAGTTCCAAGATGTGAGATATCGCTCAGGAGATTCACGACTACGGTGAACATTTTAGATATGTAAGCAGTGTCTCTAGAACCAAAAATCACAATATTACCAGTCCCGAATATAAATGCAGTGGAGACTTTCTTAGAACCATCAAACAATAACAACTTGACAGCGGGGTGGCGTTCTGGGTCAAAGAATGCCTCGAGGCCGGCTCGCTGGGCATGCAAATATACAGCCTTGGGAGGGAATGATAGTGGGAAATTATTACTCTGCACAATGGTTCCAGAGTTGATCATGTTGATGGTGAAATCGTCAAAAATCATATGAATGTCAACGTGTTCTTCTACAAATTGAGCTATCAAAATCATCATTTGCAGAAAATCAACAAGCGACGAAAATCCGGTGGCATGCACTGTCTGGTTATAAAATAGCTTAGCGGACTTTTTATCCAGCATGAAGGAAACCTGGTGCTTAAACTTCCGGACGTCGGGAGGATCTTTGGTTGCGGCTGTCCGACGCTTCGGCGGGGGTTTTACACCGAGGTACAACCCTTCGCCAGGGGGGCAGGTAGTCAATGCCTCTCGAATCCTCTCTATGGGCATCTCAATATCCAACTCGTGCTTGAATTTGCCTGTGATGGTCATCGTGGAGATCGTGAGCGGGGCAAACTGTACGTTTTTCCCAAACGAAGTTTTCGCTGTATGAGATAGACACTCTAGAAATTTATTATTCGTATCAAACACTTTCTCAAGTACAGTCGAAGATACATACCGATCGAACAAGTCAGGCTCAATACCACAGTGTAACGCAAGCGTTGAAATGCGAGATGACGACATTTCTAATTTAATACAATAAGGAAAGGGAAAGCATATATGTATCACAGAACGTTGATATACAATGCCCATATTGACGCTCATAATAATTTAAGCACCTGTAGAGACACTATCATACTCACTGACAATAATGGCTCTCCTCATCAAGAAGCTCGTCGCCCACGCAGTCGCCCCTATGCGCGCAACTGAAGGTTCTGCCGGCTATGACCTATCCAGTGCCGTTGACGCCGTAATTCCACCAAACGGACGCCTCGCAGTATCGACGGGTATTTCTATCGGACTTCCAGAGGGAACTTATGGACGCGTCGCACCAAGAAGTGGTCTGGCTTTCAAATATGGTATTGACGTACTGGCCGGCGTGATAGATGTCGATTATCGCGGAGAGGTGAAATGCATCTTGTATAACTCTGGAGACCAACACTTTTTCATCAAGACCGGGGACCGCATCGCACAACTCATAATTGAAAAAATTGAGACTCCCGACGTAGCAGTCGTGCTGGAAATCGACGACACTGCACGAGGGGCTGGTGGGTTTGGAAGCACTGGTGTTTAAATGTAAAATATACAATCAAAAAATGTAATAAATAAATAATATGCTATCTAAAATCAAAATACCGAGTATACACACATGCCACACAAAAGATGTAAAAACAATTAAACACACTATCAAACCGCGAGTTGTTGCTCCACAGCCAATAGAAAAGAAAGTAAACTTCGATCTTGAATTAACGGAGTTCGAGATACGAGTGGCAATGTCAGCAAGTGTGCTAATGTTTTCCATGGGAATGCTTGCCACGCGACGAGGAGACCCAGGTATGTATCTCCCGCTCATCACATCGGTCATCGGGTACTGGACTCCGTCGCCAACAAAAAAGAAAGATTAAGGTACAAAACAGGGTGTCATTTGACCCCGGTATCAAAATGAACATATAATGTCGAACTTTGTATTTACCATTAAATTAAAATCAAAGCTCCCAAATGACTTCTTTCGACCTCAAGTTCACTGGTAGATTGTATGAGTACCAGAAAAAGGCGCTGGTTTGGATGCTCAAGAGGGAATCATCCTCAGACGCCCCTGGTGGCTTCTTGTGCCTGGATATGGGTCTCGGAAAGACTATCCTGACAATCGCGACTATTTGTCTGCATGACATGAAGCACACACTCATCGTGGTCCCCAAAAACATCCTCCCCCAGTGGGTTGCGGAATTCGAGAAGTTCTCCAATATTACGCCATTTGTGTTCTCTGCCAATGATTCAAACACTGGCAGGATCACCCGTGATATTCTGGCTGAGCACCGTGTCGTGATCACACCCATTTCCACATTTGGTAGCATGAAGAAAGATGATGAGTCGGAGCTGCTGTCATTTGAATTTGACCGTATCGTCGTGGATGAGGCGCATCTGATCAGAAACAACAAGACAAAGAGTTACAAACTCATCAAAAAAATTCAGAGCAATACAAAGTGGTGTCTGTCCGGAACGCCTATCAACAGGAGCCAGAATGATTTCAAGACCCTGCTGGAATTCATGTCCATTTTCAATGTGACTCTATCACATGCGGCCAGGACGTATCTGTACCGTATCGTGAAGGAAGATGTGGATAGCGTCAAGATCCCGGAGCTGACGATTGAAGATCTCCGGTCAGATTTCGAGACAGAGGATGAGCAGGAGATTTACAACGAACTGGTGGAAAACGGCAAGCTCTTGCTCAAAGCATACACAGCATATGGCGGTGGCGAGGGTCGCATGAGGATCTTGGAGCAGCTGCTCAGGCTTAGGCAGGCAGTTACAAATGCCGCGATGCTTCCCGGAGGAGTTGTGGATACAGTGTTCGATGGGCAGTCTACCAAGCTGAGCATGCTTCGCAGGGACATTACGTCGGTCCCGGTGGAAAAGACAATCATTTTTGTGCACTGGATTAAAGAGATTGAATCGGTACGGGAGATGCTGAAGGATCTTGGTCACGATTCGGTGGTGATTTCCGGCAAAGTCAACATGGGAGACAGGGCAGAGGCGATTGAGAGGTTCACAACTGATACCAGCGTGAATTTCTTCATCATCCAGATCGAGGCTGGAGGAGTTGGGCTGAATCTGCAGACGGCAAGCAGGGTGTACATCAACTCGCTGGCGTGGAATGCAACCTCGGAGCTGCAGGCGATTGCCAGGTCACATCGTATTGGACAAAAGAAGGCGGTGACTGTGAAGCGGCTCATTATCAACAATTCAATTGATGACCACATAATTGCGACTCAGCAAAAGAAGTTGTCTACTGCAGCAGAAATCCTCGGGGACGCAAGAATCGAGAAGTCTCTTACGTCATCAAAATCCGTGTTTAATAGTCTGTTGTCTGTTTTCAAATGATGTAAATCCAAGCAAATCACACTCGTCAGAAATTATCCCAGAGACACCATAGTCAATCAACTTGCGAGCTTCGTCAACAGAATTCACGGTGTACGCGTATACTTCTATACCACGTTCGTTGGCATAATTCACAACATCGCGTGTGATACTGAGATGATTCAATACCGCCACCTCACAACCTATTTTTACACATTCTCGTATCGCTCGCTCTGGTCTAACAATCGATATGAGACCGGTATTTATGCGGTCGTCAAGCTTGCGAACAGTCTTGATTTCGTCCCACTTGAACGATGTCACCAGAGTATTTCCGTAAGGAAGGGTAGACTTTTTTATGGAATCCACTACGACACTCGCAGTGTCTGAGGATTTGATTTCTATATTGTACGAATACTCATCTCCAAAAGTCTCCAGTACCTGGTCAAGCGACGGCACTCGTTCGGTACCCCCCTTGATATGAAGATTTTGTATGTGTTCCCAAGTGTGTTTCTTGACATCTCCCGTCCCAGTCGTCGTTCTATCCAACGTGCGGTCGTGAATAACCACGGGGACGTTATCTAAGGTCTTCCGAACATCAAATTCTATAACCTTGGAACGTGCTTTCCTGAATGAAGTCATTGTATTTTCCGGATACATCGCAGAATAGCCGCGGTGAGCTATCAACATGTCCTACCTTACCTATCGTATATATAATAAATGCCAGTTAAATAAAAAAAGAATAAAAAAATAAGCGACTTGTCGCAACTATATGCATGTATGAAAAGTCAGTTTGTCGATACGAAGAGTGTGCTTAATTATACTCGGTTGTCGTTAGACTTTGTGCGACGTATACATATTTTATGGTATTGTGATAATCTAAACGTTCGGGTTTCTTTGCGATACCACTGGTAGAACGTTTCTTTTGGGTATCATCTTCGAGAGAGTCGGCAATCTTTTCCAGAACCGCCAGAATGTTAAAGCGAAAGTTCGCCACGGGATCCATTCTCACCCCAGAGGATCACTACGCTACACGAAGAAATTATTCGTAAAATTGTTATCTTTGCGTGGTTGATGTATATCCACCACTACTTGGGACAAATGACACGTCTATTCCCGGACGTACAGAGCATACGAAACGATTGAGAAATCTTCGGCGTACGAGTAGTTGAGGATTTGTTTCCTTGATTCAGGTTTTGACCAATCAACTTGCAATCTCCCGGGGCTGTTCGAATCGTATATATACTTTTTACCTCCGCATACATAAGCAGATACCGCGTGAGCTCCCAACTTGGCGTAGGCTACTCCATAAACCATGTGAGTCAGGTTGAACTTGGTCTTTCCGTCTTTTGTTTTGATAACAAGGGGTTGTGTGTCTGGAGGGCCCTTAATTTCGGGACCTGTCCTGAACACCATGGTATACTTACTAAAAGAATTCGGACACACTGTTTTCCATTTGAGTAATGTTCCCGTTGTTTCGTTGGGGAATACCTTGGCAAGGATTTTTAATGCCGCGTCTTTCGGATACCCACCCTTTTTCCCCCTAGCAATCGGTGTTGACAAAGCTTTGGGGGTGAACAACTTATTCATCAATTCCACCGCGGCATTTTCCTTCGTCTCAATTTTCCGGATACCACCGTGTATTTTCAAGAAATAGTGGTACACGTACTTCCTCGACAATGCGATCGGGCATGAATCAGTCGGGAAGTCCTTTATCAGGGCGTCTATCTCAGACGAGCTCAACTGTTTGATTTGATCGAATATCATTTGTGCGGTGGCTTCCCCGAGGATGAACCCATTCAAAGACGAGTTAAACCAACACGTGCCCATGGTTTGGCCCAGACCAACGGGAGTAGAGCAACCCATCTTAATTGTAGAAAGTATATTCTCATGTCCCTTAAATGGTTGAGGTGATCTATTTCTCTTTCGCTTGGGCGAAGGAGGGGTGAACGGGGTGAACAATTTGGTCACGTACACCTTCTTGTCTCCATGCATCGCATACGTCCGCCCCTCGGAATCCTTGAATACTCTGCGTCCATTTTCATTTACTTTCCCAGTATTTTCATCCCCAGGACTGCTCGCACGAGGTGAAATACTTCGCTTGGGTGAAGGGGGTGTGAACGGAGTGAACAATTTTGTCACGTACACTTTCTTATCTCCATGCATCGCATACGTCCGCCCCTTGGAATTTCTGAACACCGGATGCTGATTTTCATTTACTTTCCCAGTATTTTCATCCCCAGGACTGCTCGCACGAGGAGAAATACTTCGCTTGGGCGATGGAGGAGTGAACGGCGTAAATAATTTTTTCACGTACACTTTCTTGCCGTCTTGATTCACGTACGTACGCCCCTTGGAGTCTTTGAACACTGGGCGCTGCTTGGAATTTACTTTCCCGGTGTTTATCACAGGGCTCGTTGCGCGAATTACGGGGCTCGTTGCGCGAATTTCGGGGCTGCTTGTACGGGTGTTCGCCACGGGAGGCGATGCCCGTTTGGGGGTGAACAGTTTTTTCACGTACACTTTCTTGCCGTCTTGATTCACGTACGTACGCCCCTTGGAGTCTTTGAACACTGGGCGCTGCTTGGAATTTACTTTCCCGGTGTTTATCGCGGGACTGTTTGTGTGGAAGGGTTTGAACAGTTTTTTAAGGAACATCTTCATACGCCCCTTGGATTCTACTTTTCCCGTCTCCGAGTTATTCATATATATACGTAAATATAATATTCATTCGCGTACGTACAGAGTATACGAAACATATACGAAATCCGTGGCTACTGAGTATGCGAGAATCTGACCTCTATTTTTAGGTTTTGACCAATCAATTTCAAGATGACGGCGTTCATTCGAATCGTACAAATACTTTTTACCCCCACACACATAACCAACGAGCGCATGATATCCAATCCGACCCTCTTTGGGCCATGATACTATATAAACGATGTGAGACAATTTGAATTTGGTTTTTCCGTCTTCCGTTTTGATAACAAGAGGATGTACGTCCGGGGTTAACCACTGTCTTCTCTGATAGTAGAAACCTTCTCTGTATACCATGGTATACTTACTAAAATCATTCGGGCATACTATGTCCCAATTGTGCAATGTTCCCGTTTCACCGGGGGTGAATACTTTGGCCAGGATTCTTTTTGCCGCTTCGGACGGTTGTGCCCCCTGCTCTCCTCTGGCGCGTGGCGTTGTCAAGGCCTTGGGGGTGAACATCTTGTCCATCAACCCCAACGCGGCATTTCCCCTCGCCCCATCGATTGGGGTACCACTATGTATCTTCAAAAAATAATGAAATACGTATTTCCTCGACAATGTGATCGGGCACGAATCTGTCGGAAAGTCTTTAGCAAGAGCGGCTATCTCAGTCGAGCTCATCAGTTTAATTTTATCGAATATCATCTTTGCGGTTGCTTCTGCGAGGATGAACCCGTTCAAAGATGCGTTAAACCAACATGTACTCGCGGTTTGGCTAAGACCAGTGGGGGTGGAGCAGTCCAGTTTAATTCGAGAAAGTATATAGGGTTTGGGTACATAGGGCATTGTCACAGGCATCGTCTTTATCGGACTTTCTCTCGGAATTATCGCTTGCTTCTCACGCCCTTTGGATACTTTAAATATTTTGCGCTTCTTGATCACTGGGGGCTGTGCATGTACTACAGGGTTTTGTGCGCGCTGTGGAGTGAACAGTTTCTTCATGTACACCTTCTTTCCGTCTTGCTTCACATACGTGCGATCCTTGGAGTCTTTGAACACTTGACGCTTCTTTGCGTTTACTTTCCCGGTATTTATCATGGGGCTCGAAGCACGAATTACGGGGTCCTTTGCGCGGGGTGGTATCACGGGATCCTTTGCACGGGTATTCGCCAGAGGAACTGATGACCTCTTGGGAGTAAACAGTTTCTTCACGTACACCTTCTTGTCTCCTTGCTTCACGTGCGTGCGCCCCTTGGAGTCTTTGAAAACCATGCGCCCTTTGGCGTCTACCTTCCCTGTTTCAATGGCATCCATATATCAATGTATATATATATATTATTCCCTGACATACAAACAATACGAGACGACTTTGAATTTTATGGCGTCCGAATACTCCAGGAGTTTTTCTCTGTTTTCCGGATCCGACCATTCTACTTCTAGACGCCGAGGATTATTGGAATCGTACACGTATTCTTTTCCTCCGCAGACATAACCTACAACTGCGTGATTGCCGGTTTTACGTTCCATTATATACACGACGTGAGACAAGTGGAATCTGGTTTTTTTGTCTTTCGTGCTGATTACGAGAGGGTGCATATCCGGCGTTATTTTATCTGGCACAGCAGGACCGTCTGAATATATCATAGTGTGGTTACGGAAATGATTCGGGCACATGGTTTCCCATTTGCGCAATAGTCCAGTTTCGCCGATGTTGAACACCTTGCCGAGAATTTGTCTCGCGGCGTCTATCGGATACCCGCCTGCCCTACCCTTGGCAATCGGGGATGTCAGTGCCTTTGGGGTGAACATCTTGTTCATCAGATTCACGGAGATGTCCCCCTTCTTTCCGATGACCGGATAGTCACTATGGATTTTCATGAAATAATGGAACACGTACTTCCTTGACAATGTAATCGGACACGAATCGGTTGGAAAGTCCTTCGCCAGAGCGACTATCTCGGATGAGCTAAGTAGTTTGATCTTGTCGAATAACATCTTGGCAGTGGCTTCTGCGAGAACGAACCCGTTCAAGGTCGCGTTAAACCAACAGGTATGTGATACCTGTCTAAGACCAGCTTCCGTTCCACAGTCTGCTGCTGATACTCGGGGGACTATGCTGGGTTGTAACAATTTCCTCGCTGGTGCTTTTCTCGACCTTTCTCTCGGGTTTACCGCGGGTGCCACGGGTGCGACGGGCCTTGTAGGGGTGAACAATTTCTTCACATACACCTTCTTGCCGTCTTGCTTCACGTGAGTGCGGCCCTTGGAATCTTTGAACACTTTGCGCCCCTTTGCGTTTACTTTTTCGGTATTTACCACGGGACTTCTCGCGGGTGTTACGGGGGCAGTGGGCCGTGGAGGAGTGAATAGTTTCTTCACGTATATCTTCTTATCATCTGGTTTCACGTACGTGCGCCCTTTGGAATCCTGAAATACTTTGCGCTTCTTGGCGTCCACCTTTTTAATATTGATCATAGGACTCAGCCCAGGTCCTCTGTTTATAACGACTGGCATCTCGGGGGAAGAGGGGGCATTTCTCTTCGGTGTGAACAATTTCTTCACATATACCTTCTTGTCCCCCTGCTTCACGTACGTGCGGTCTTTTGAGTCTTTGAATACTTTCCTCTTCTTGGCGTCTACTTTTCCTATTTCAATGTTATCCATAATCATATCAAATATAATTATATCGACACACCTACTCATTTAACCCAGCCGCAGGTCTGTATTTTAATTACTTCTCACAATGACCATGAAGGTAGCAACTCTGCAATTCTCGATGAGCAAGAACTTTGGCACTAACGCAGACCGGGCCGAGCGGATGGTTCGGAATGCCGCAGCTACTGGAGCCAACGTCATCGTTCTTCCAGAACTTTTCGAGTCTCGTTATTTTTGTCAAAAAATGGACCCTGCGTTTTTCTCTTGGGCAGAAACAGTTCAAGACAGTTGCGTTGTGTCGAGGTTTTCGGCACTCGCTGGCGAACTAGGGGTAGTGATCCCAATCCCATTCTTTGAAAAAAAGGACAACGAGTATTACAATTCTTGTGCCGTGGCGGATGCCGATGGCGAAATCCTTGGAGTGTATCGCAAGACTCATATTCCCATGGGGAAATGCTACGAGGAGAAATTTTACTTCTCCCCCGGGAGGGATAGCTATAAGGTATTCGACACGATTTTTGGAAAGATCGGCATCCTGGTGTGCTGGGATCAGTGGTTTCCAGAGGCTGCTCGTGCTCTCGCCTTGGCGGGTGCCGATCTTATCGTATATCCCACAGCTATCGGTTCAGAGCCCGAGTTCCCCGATGGTGAGTCATACTTTCACTGGGTGAGGACGATTCAGGGGCACTCAGCGGCAAATGGCGTGCCCGTTGTCGTCGCGAACAGGATTGGCAAGGAGAAGAAAATTAACTTTTATGGCGGATCCTTCATCACCAACAGCAGAGGCGCTATCGTCGCACAGGTCGGTGGTGTTCCTGAAAACGGCAACGCAGACCCTTCGCCAATTGAGATGAAGGGGTATGCGACATTTGAGTTTGATCTTGTTGAGAATGCTATCTTCAGGGGTTTTTGGGGCGTCCTACGCGACCGTCGTCCTGAATTGTACACATCTCTGTGCGTGTGAATGTTGACAAACTGAAATAAACAAATGTCAAAATCATTATGTAAAAAAACAAGTAAAAGGTTTTATAGATC
>Ga0247722_10000930_pt1 | contig 16791 bp, 14 predicted proteins | sample MSEWelMarce3H_FC_FD_189094 | JGI IMG/M metagenome (GOLD analysis project Ga0247722, IMG submission 189094) | Subsurface sediment microbial communities from gas well in West Virginia, United States - MSEEL Well Study Marcellus 3H_FC | ecosystem: Environmental > Terrestrial > Deep subsurface >... | reverse complement strand
GTGTGGTATATGTAATACTTACTAATAAAATCAAACCCGATTTTGACTTTTATGGAATTTACTCAGCGCTATTTTCTTATGGAATATCATCGATTGTTGCATGGGAAATATGTTGTCAAGTATTGAAATTAAAAAATAGCAACGATACCAACAGTTAGTGTTTCGTGTTTATTTTCAGAAACTACTTTATGATTTGCGACTTTGCAACTTTATAACTTTGCAACTTTACAAAAAGTGAATTGAAAAACTACTTTTCATATATAGCCCTGATAAAGCCGATATCCTCCCGTCCCGAAGCGTCGGGACCGAAGGGCAAGGGAGATAAAGGCGACAGCAGGACAAAATGTCAACTGAAACGGAGTTGGGTGCTTCTGAAAAAAATAGGCGCAAATTTTGGGAATTGATTTTTTTTAGATACGCCTACTTTTTACTCGATAAATATACTCCCAACAATACGACAAAAGCTCCAATAAACTGTATGGGAGTTAGCATTTCACCATCTAGCAATCCCCAAAAAAAGGCTACAATGGGTATTAAATAGGTTACAGATGTTGCAAAAACAGGTGACGAAATTTGTATCAATTTGAAGAACATAATATTTGCAATTCCGGTGCCAACAACGCCCAATAGAGCTACAAATAACATGGATTGTTGCACTTGGGGTTGCTTGAATACTGAAATAAAATCGGTGCTCAACAAGACCAATAGTGCCGGGAAAAACAAGACCAAAAAATTGCCTGTTGTGATGCTCAATGGTTTTACATCGTTTAAATATTTTTTCAATAAATTGACATTTAAGGCATAGCAAACAGAGGCGACCAAAACCAACAAGGCATACCAATAATTTTGCCCAGGATGGTTGATTGCGCCGTTGATAATGAGCAAAAGTGTGCCTATTAATCCGATTATTACACCTATTATTTGGGATCTTTTGAAGGTTAATCCAAATGCTAAGGCTCCGAGAATTAGTGTGTTTAATGGCGTTAATGAGTTGAGTATTGAACTTACAGAACTGGTGATTTGGGTTTGTGCTAAGGCAAATAAAAATGCGGGAATAAAGGTCCCGAAAAATGAGGTTAACACAATGTATTTCCATTGGTGTCTTTTGATTTCTGTGAGGCTTTTAAATCCGATAAGTATCAGAAAAACAGCTGAAAATAAAATTCGTAACGACCCAAGTTGCATTGGCGAAAGCCCAACTAAACCACGTTTTATTAAAATAAATGAACTGCCCCAAATTAAGGAAAGGACTATCAACAACACCCATTTTATGTTTTTTAAAACCATATTTAAAAAAAATTATGATAAATTTATACCTAAGCACTTTAAAAAAATTATAACTTTGTTTCAATTAATTAGTATTATCAAAATTCTGAAGATTATGACTGTTTTAAAATCAATTGTATTAACAACATTGCTTTCAACCACATTAATTGGTTGTAAAGATACGGCAAGCAAGCCTGCTAAAGAAGTTTCGGCTGTAAAAAAAGAAATGTCTGTTGCCAAAAATCCACAAAAAGCTACTTTTCAAATTGAAGGAATGTCATGTGCAGTTGGTTGTGCCAAAACTATTGAAGAAGATATTTCTAAAATGGATGGTGTTCAAAAATCGAGTGTTGATTTTGATAAAAAAACAGCTATTATTGAATTTGATGCTGATAAAATTAAAGCTGAAGATTTAGTAAAAAAAGCTGAAGCTGCAGCTGATGGTGTTACCTACAAAGTTTCCAACTTAGTAGTGACTAAATAATAAAATATAAACAGGTTCAAACAAAATTGTAAATCTGTTTTTATTTTTTCCATTTAATGGTTTCCATAATGCGTTGCATATCATTTCTGATATAATCTGCTGCAGGCATAATGGAGTCGTAGTTGGGTTTAGAGTAAAAGTAAACCGACCCCGTTACAAAATGGTGTAAACTGTCGGTTACGTAAAACTGCGCATTAGTTGCCGCGTTTCCTCCTACTTTATAAAACATTCCGTACACTTTTTTTTCCGGGTTTAAAAACGGCTGTTCGATTATATCATCAGCTTTAATTACGTGTTTGTATGTTAATGTTTGTGCATCTTTCAATAGCGATTCAATATCACCATGAACGTCTTTGTATGTAAGGTAAATGGTGGCTTTCATTTTGGGATAAGTGATTGAAAATCCACACGTTCCATCTTCTTTAATTATGGCATCGTTATTCATTTGAAAAGTTACTGGACAGTGGTTTTCAAATTGAGCGTATTCAGCAATAGGGTAATCCAATCGTAATTGGCTTGAAGGTTTTGGTAAAACGTCATCTTTACAACTTACAAAAACTAATAAGAAAGTGGCGCTAATTAATCGTAAAAAAAATAGTTTAGCTTGCATTTAGGGTAACTTTTATTTGTTTAATTCTTCTTTTATCAACTGTTTCAATGGTAAAAATACAATTTTCAAAACTAATTTTTTGTCCTTTTTTAGGAAAATTACCAAGTATTTCAAGAATTAAACCTGCCAAAGTCTCTGCTTCACCTTTTCTGATTTCAAAAAGTGTTTCGTCAACATTAATAATTCTATAAAAATCTTTCAGATTAATTTTACCTTCAAATAAATAATTTTGATCATCAATTTTTGAAAAATTTATATTTTCTTCATCAAATTCATCACTAATATCACCAACAATTTCTTCAATAATATCTTCTAAAGAAACCAATCCTGATGTACCGCCATACTCATCAACTACAATGGCAAGATGGCTTTTTTTGGTTTGAAAATCTTTTAATAAATTATCTAATTTTTTGTTTTCGGGCACAAAAAAAGGTTCTCTAATTAATTCTTGCCAAGAGAACTCAACTTCGTTTATGTACGGAATTAAATCTTTTACAAACAAAACGCCTTTTATGGCATCAATATTGTCTTTGTAAATTGGAATTCTGGAATATCCTTTCTCTACAATTTTTGGATAAATTTCAGAAAAAGTTGCCTCAATATCCAATGCGAAAATATCAACTCTTGGACTCATAACCTGTTTAGTATCAGTATTTCCGAACGTAACTATTCCTTCCAAAATTTTCTGTTCTTCGTCAGTAGTATCTTCTGAAGAGGTTAACTCAAGCGCTTGCGAAAGTTGATCAACTGAAAAATTTGTTTTTTGTTTCCCTAATTTTTTTGTTAAAAAAAGAGTTACGTTTCGCATGGGTACACTAATAGGCGAAAGAAAATGGTTAATAAAAGTTAAAGGAAATACAATGAAAATTGAAAATGAAACCCTATTTCTGAAGGCATAAACTTTAGGAAGTACTTCGCCAAAGAGCAATAATAAAAAGGCGACAAAAATAACTTCGATTAAGAATCGAAAGAAATTTGGAGTTATAAAAATAAAATAATGATGAAAATAGTACGAAAAAAAAACGACTACCGCTAAATTAAAAAAATTATTGACAACTAAAATAGTTGCCAATAATTTTTTTGGTTTTTCTAATAATTTTTGAATTGCTTTGGCGGCTCTTGCGTTTTGCTTATTTAGTATTTCAATATCTTTGACAGATAACGAAAAAAGAGCTACTTCAGACGCTGAAGTAATAGCAGAAAGAAACAAAAAAGATATAATTCCAACTAATCCAAAAATTAATTGAATATCTAGATTTGAAATAAATGCTAAACTGGGTTCAGGGTCCAAGTTTCAAAAATTAATTAAACAATGTTAATACGGCAAATCATTTACAGGAGTTTGAGCCGTTTCGAAATCATCAGATTTTGATTCATTCGAGGCATTTCTGTTGTGCTCCATTTCCTTTTTTACGGTTAAAAAAGTAAATTCTGTTACCTGAATTTCTGTAGTGTATTTGGTAGTACCATCCTCTGCTTGCCATTGGCGCGACTTGATTCTGCCTTCTACATAAATTTTATCACCTTTTGCCAAAAATTTCTCACAAATCTCTGCTGCTTTGTTTCTAACAACTAGATTGTGCCATTCCGTAGAAGTGATTTTTTCATTTGTCTGTTTATTGATATAAACTTCATTTGTTGCTAATGGAAATCGGCCTATGCAATTTCCTCCATCAAAATAATGCATTTTGATATCGTCACCTAAGTGACCAATTAGCATTACTTTATTTAACGTTCCTGCCATAATGTGTGGGATTTAATAATTTCAAATTTACGATTTTTTTTTTAATTAAATATACTTTTCAATAAAATTATGAATTGGTATTGGAAAAGGCAACTTTTTTTAGGTCGTCAATTTGAATTCCGTTCTCAATTTTAGTGCTTAAATTTACAATATAAAAACGCAAAGTTAAATTTTGATGCGACAATTTGTGCATAATTTTTAAATGATTATTCAAAAAAATTTCATCTATTTGATAATCAATATATTGCGAACGAACTTTTTTTTCAATTTCTGATGATAAACAGTCATTTTCGGTTTCAATTAATGGGAATTCGTATAAATTATGCCAAATTCCTTTCTCGGTTCGTTTGGTAACTATTGTATTATTAAAGGCGTCAAAAAAAACCAAATAATTTAAAAATCGGTTTGTGATTTTTGTTTTTTTTAATTTAATTGGAAGCTTTTCAACTAATTTTTGTTGTAATGCAAGGCAACTTTCTGCAAAAATACACTTTCCGCAGTTGGGATTTTTGGGTACGCATTGCAAAGCACCAAATTCCATAATTGCTTGATTAAAAAGTGCAGGTTCACTTTTGGGTAATAGTAATTGAGCCAAATCAGTAAACTCTTTTCTTGCTTTGGACGAGGAAATATCGGTTTGAATATTAAAATAGCGAGCCAAAACCCTAAACACATTTCCGTCAACAACAGGTACTGCCTCATTGAATGAAAAAGATGCGATTGCGGCGGCAGTGTAAGGACCAATTCCTTTAAGTTGTAACAACTCATTATAAGTTGAAGGAAACACACCTGAAAACTCAAAAGCTATAATTTTAGCCGTTTTGTGCATATTTCGGGCGCGAGAATAGTACCCTAAACCTTGCCAAAGTTTCAAAATTGACTCTTCATCAGCAGTTGCAAAATCAAAAACAGTAGGAAATTTTGAAACAAAAGCTTCAAAATAGGGCAAACCTTGCGCAACACGCGTTTGCTGAAGAATAATTTCTGAGAGCCAAATAACGTAAGGATCAGTAGTGTTTCGCCACGGTAAATCGCGCTTTACCTGTAAATACCAATGCAATAAAGAGTTAGAAAAATCCATAAAAATAAATAGCTTACAAATATAAAAGATTATCTGATTAAATTTTAATCAATTATCCTTGAAATATTGTTTTTTTAATTTGTATATTTGCACTCTTAAAAAAAATTACACATAATATAAATACGAAAGAAAATGACGAAAGCAGATATCGTAGCGAAAATTTCTGAAAAACTTGGACTTGAAAAAGGAGATGTACAATCTACTGTTGAAAGTTTCATGGACGAAGTAAAAAACTCTTTAGAAACAGGAGACAATGTTTATTTAAGAGGTTTTGGTAGTTTTATTATTAAAACTAGAGCTGAAAAAACAGGTAGAAATATTTCAAAAAATACAACTATCAAAATACCAGCTCACAACATTCCGGCATTCAAACCAGCTAAAGTATTTGTTGAAGGAGTAAAAACAAAAACAGAAATTGCAGTTTAAAAAAAAATTATTTATTAATCATAAAAACATAACCTATGCCAAGCGGTAAAAAAAGAAAGAGACATAAGGTAGCAACGCACAAACGTAAAAAAAGAGCGAGAGCTAACCGTCACAAGAAGAAAAAGTAGTTTTAAACTACTTTTTTCTTTTTAACGTTCATTGAAAATGAATTTTAGCTAAGCAGCTGAACTATTAATTAACATCATGTTAGTAAAAATTTCGACTGTACACCTAAAATTCTTCGGGTAATTCCTGTAAAAAAATAATGTTTAATCCATCCTTACAGAAAATTAAAAAATTAAATAGTACCTATTTTTTGCATAAAAATAGTTGCTTTTTTAATCTAATGTTTGGATAAAAATTTACAACGTGAATAAAGAACTGATTATCAGATCTAGTGAAGATAGTGTAGATTTTGCCTTATTAAAAGATGGAAAACTAATTGAATTACACAAAGAGAAAGAAGAAAAAAACAACAGTTTTTTAGTTGGTGATATTTTTATTGCCAAAATTAGAAAACCTGTTGCTGGCTTAAACGCTGCTTTTGTAAATGTTGGCTACGAAAAAGATGCCTTTTTACATTATCATGATTTGGGTCCAAACTTAGCCTCTTATTTGAAATTCATTAAACTTGTAAGCGCAGGTAAAATAAAAGATTTCTCCTTAAAAAACTTTAAGTTTGAAAACGAAATTGACAAAGATGGCTCAATAACAGATATATTGAGCGCCAATCAGTCCGTTTTAGTACAAGTAGTTAAAGAGCCAATATCAACCAAAGGACCCAGAATAAGCTCTGAACTTTCCTTTGCTGGTAGATTTTTGGTATTAGTTCCATTCTCCGACCGTGTTTCTGTTTCTCAAAAAATAGAAGACAAAGCCGAAAAAGACCGACTAAAAAAACTAGTACAAGCAATCAAACCAAAAGGTTTTGGTGTTATTGTAAGAACAGTAGCCGAAGGCAAAAATGCACAAGAACTAGAAAAAGATTTGCAAAACCTAAACAATAGATGGTTTGCAATGTGTAAAAAATTAGTAACTGCTCATCATCCATCAAAAGTACTCGGCGAGCTCAGCAAAGCCTCGTCTATACTACGAGATGTATTTAACGATACCTTCACAGGCATCCAAGTAGATGAAGAAGAGTTATTCAACCAAACGAAGGAATATTTAAAACAAATAGATCCTTCAAAACAAAACATGGTCAAGTTTTACCAATCAAAAGACACTCCCCTCTTTGAAAAATACAACATCGAAAGACAAATAAAAACCTCTTTTGGCAAAACCGTTTCAATGAGCAAAGGTGCCTATTTGATTATAGAACACACCGAAGCCCTACACGTAATAGACGTGAACTCTGGAAATCGTTCCAACAAAGCAAATAACCAGGAAGATACAGCACTAGAAGTTAACATGATTGCTGCTGCTGAAATAGCACGCCAATTACGACTTAGAGATATGGGTGGGATTATTGTAGTTGATTTTATCGATATGCAAAATCCTGAAAACCGTCAAGTACTGTTTAACTACCTTCGCGATGAAATGAGCGACGACAAAGCAAAACACAAAATATTACCACCGTCAAAATTCGGATTAGTGCAAATAACACGTCAACGAGTACGACCAGAAGTTAATATTAAAACAAGAGAAGAAGACCCAAATAATGCTAATAGCGAAATTGAAGCACCAATTTTAATAATAGACAAAATAGCCTTCAACCTTGGAAGAGTACTTAAAGACCACAAAAAAATTGTACTTCACGTACACCCTTTTGTGGCCGCCTATTTAACAAAAGGCTTTCCATCTATACGTTCAAAATGGTTTTTTGAACACAAAAAATGGATAAAAATAATACCACGAGACGCTTACACGTACCTCGATTATCGATTTTTTGACCAAAACGGTACAGAAATCAAAGAATAACCCAAACCGCCTTCCCGCAAAGAAGGCGGTTTTTTTTGTGACCAAACCCAACGCTGCTTTATACTGCTAACAATTTATTTGGGCATGCCCTTGTTGCACACCAACCCCCAACCAACAGAGAAATATCTAAGCAACAAGGTCGGGCTCTCGGCTGTATCTTTTACTTGCCCCAAACCAGCACAGCCGCACAGGGGCAAGTAAAAGGATGCCGCCTCCATCCCTCATGCGGGTTTACGGTAGATAGTTTGTTTGGGGTTATTTGGTTTAAAGTTTAAGGTTTAAGGTTTAAAACCCTGCTAGGGTCGTTTTGCGGATGCATTGTTGAAAGTTGCGGTTGCAAGAATTATAAATGCGTATGCAAGAAGTACAAACGCGCACGCAAGTACTACATCTGCGCACGCAAGAACTACATCTGCGCACGCAAGAACTACATCAGCGTACGCAAGAACTACATCTGCGCACGCAAGAACTACATCTGCGCACACAAGAACTACATCAGCGTACGCAAGAACTACATCTGCGCATGCAAGAACTACAACCGCGCACGCAAGAACTATATCTGCGTATGCAAGAATTATACATGCGGAAGGAAAAATTATAAAAGTGGTAAGGAAAAATACAAAAGCGGAGGCTAAAAGTATTTTTGTTGAAAGAAAAAAAAGAACCGCAATAACAACAATTTGGTTAGTGTAACTAGCTGATTAACTAGTGAAAACCTTTGTTTTTATTGCGGTTGCATTATAAGCATTATAGCTTGTGAGGGATTATTATTTTCTTGGTTTCTTAAATTCAATGCCACTTATTTGAGCAAATTGTGGACTGCTAGCTCCAAAAACTGATTTAACGTATTTTTTTACTTCAGCAGCTACATCAAATATGCCTGTGTCATTGCCATAAATTGCAGCATTTCGGGCGATGCGAGAATTGCTTACGCTTGCATATGCCGTATTTACAGCACTATTTTTGGCAATAAGGTCATTTTGTTTTGCTACTAAAGTTGCCACTTTTAAGTCGTTTTCGTTTGGGGCATAACTTGGTTCTGATTGTAAAACTGAAATGATCCCAGCAAGATGTTGAATTTGTTGATCAAAAGATTGTTGACTTGTGGAAATGGTGTTTGGAGCTGGCGTGTTTGGGTCTGCTACTGTGTCCACTGATTTGGCTCTAGCTCCTTGCATTTTTTTGTTAAAACCTTTAGCGTCTGCAATTTTTTGGCTGACTGCATCGGTAGTTTGTAACGCGTTGATTACTCTTGTTGAAAGAGGTTTGAGGTTGCTGAAAGCAACGGCTCTTTCGTTTACTTTGTTGTTAAACGCTGTGTTTTTGGTAACTACATCTGCCAATGCGGTTTGCGATGCTGTGGCTAATGCTGTTAGTTGCGGAAGCTTTAGTGCGTTTTTGGATGGGTTGTAGGTTGCTCCGTAACCTGTTACAAATGAAATAAGTTGTTGGAAATTTGCAATGTTTTTTGCGTGTCCGGTTTCACTCACTGAACTTTTGTTTTTAGTGGTGTTCGTGCTTGTTAAGTCTGAAGTTGATGCCATGATTTAATTGGTTAATAATTAATAATAAACCAAAATTAATAAAAAAAGATTTTGGTAGTACGCTTGTTTTCTTAAAAAAAAGATAAATTTTAGTACATTTACCATCTTTAAATAACCAAAAGCTTTTAAAATGCAAAACTTACAAAACGAACTGATAGAATTATTGAAACAGGAAGATAATCTTGTTGTTGATGGACATTTAAATAAGAATAAAATAGTTGAATTAGCCTTAAAAGTCGAACCACAATTAATTTCTTTATTAATTAAAAACGAAACATTTAAAAAGCATTTCTTTCAAGAAGTTTCAAATGTATTGGTATTTGATAAAATCAAGTTCCAACGTTTTGTAAACAATAAATCTTTTCTTCCAGATAGTTATACTGCTTTTAAAAACAAAATAGGTTTAATTACTAATGATGATGATTTAGATAATTTTATATCTACTTCAAATGAAGTTGTGTTGGCATGGCCTCACAAAGACTGTGTTTTGGAGGGCGGTCAAACTAAAGAAGACCAAAAAAGAAACGAAATTTTTTGGAATGAAACCCTTGCACCCGATAGTGTAGATAGATTATTAGATGCTAAAGCTTTGACTAATTTCAAGAAGTTTGATAAAGATGGGGAACATAAAGTAACTGCGTTAAAAGGCAATGAAAACCTAATACTGAAAGGAAACAATCTTTTGGCTCTTGCTTCATTATTAAAAACACATAGAGGTCTAATAAAGTTAATATACATTGATCCTCCTTATAATACAGGGAATGATGGTTTTCAATATAATGATAATTTTAATCATTCAACTTGGTTAACATTTATGAAGAATAGATTAATTATTGCAAGCCAATTATTATCAGAAGATGGTACAATTTGTATCTCTATCGATAATAATGAGTTGTCATATATGCAAGTTCTTTGTGATGAAATATTTTGTAAGGATGAGGGTAAGTCGAATAAAAAAAACATTATTACTGTTAAAAGAAGTTCAGTTTCAGGTGCTAAAGTTATAAACAAGGGAGTGGTTAATGTTACTGAATTTTTAGTGATTTATTCTAAAAATCACTTAAAATGGAACCCGAATAGGGTTTTTAGAAAAAAAGAGAGAGATAATAGATATGGATCGTTTATCACTAATATTGAAGAAAACTATGAGAACTGGAAATTTTCTAGTGTATTAGAAGCATTTTCAGCTGAATTAAAAATTGAAAAATCAAAGTTGAAGAAAACGTTAGGTTCTGAATATGAAGAAAAGCTTGAAAATTTTTATTATTCAAATTCTAATAGAATTTTTCGTTTCGTGGCATTAGACGATAATGCGGTTAGCGACAAAGTTGTCAAACTTAAAAAAATATCAAAAGAAGACCCTAATAAAGTATATTTATTAGAAAGAGAAGAGAAATCGAATTACTATTTGTACAAAGGACAAGCAATTTTGTTTTTTGAAGAAAGACTTGTTAATATAGATGGTCATAAAGTTTTTGCTGAATTATTAACTGATATATGGGATGATGTATTACCAAATGATTTACATAATGAAGGTGGAGTTTCTTTAAAAAAAGGTAAAAAGCCAGAAAAATTTATACAAAGGATATTAGAACTTTTCTCTAATGAAAGCGATGTTGTATTAGATTATCATTTGGGTAGTGGTACAACAGCATCAGTAGCTCATAAAATAAAAAGAAAATACATAGGAGTTGAACAGCTTGATTATGAAAAAAATGATAGCATTGTAAGGTTAAATAATGTTATAAATGGTGAGCAATCTGGAATTAGCAAGGCTGTGAATTGGCAAGGGGGTGGTTCATTCGTGTATGCTGAACTAAAGCAATACAACAAAAAATATATTGATTTAATTCAAGATGCAGAAACTAAAGAGCAATTAATCAATGTTTGGGACGAAATGCAAGACACAGCATTTTTATCCTATCAATTTGATAAAAAAACATTTAACGAAAGATTAGAGGCGTTTAAAACAGCACCTATCGAAGAAATGAAACAATATCTAATAGAAGTTTTAGATAAAAATCAATTGTATGTAAACTATTCAGAGATAAATGATGAAACATTTAAAGTAAGTCAAGAAGATAAAGATTTAAACCAACAATTTTATTCAAAAAAATAATGGAATACACTATACTACAGTCAAGTAGATTGGATTATTTAATTAAAATGGTAAATGAGCATATTGCTAATGGTTGGATGCCACAAGGTGGTGTTTCATCTATTCAGGATTTCTATTATTTACAAGCAATGATAAAAAATATAAAATAATATGTCATTATTCAATCAACAAAATATTTACCAACGTTTAGATAAAAGAATTGCAGTCAAAATAGAGGATGGCGATTTAGAAGTGGAATTATCTCCAATCATAAAAAATAATCTAAAGTTTGGCTCACGTTATTATCAAACAGAAGCATTCACTGCATTAAATCACTATTTAAACAATGCAAAATTAAGAGCAAAACCAACACAGGTATTGTTTCATATGGCTACAGGAAGTGGAAAAACTTTGGTAATGGCTGGTGCTATATTGGAATTATATAATATGGGTTATCGTAATTTTATTTTCTTTGTAAATACTGACACGATTATTCGTAAAACGAAAGAAAACTTTCTTAATCCTATTAGCACTAAATATCTTTTTAAAGATTCTATTAATATAAATGGGGTAAATGTTTTAATTAATGAAGTGGATAGTTTTGAGAGTACAAATGAAGAAGATATAAGTATTTTGTTTTCTACCATTCAAGGCTTACATACTAAATTAAATAATCCACGAGAAAATAGTATATCTTTTGATGATTTTGTAAATAGAAAAGTAGTTTTGATATCTGATGAAGCCCACCATATAAATGCTTTAACAAAGAAAACACTAACGGCACAAGAAAAAGAAGTTACAAATAATTGGGAAAATACGGTATCAAGAATTTTTAGAGCAAACGTTGAAAATATTATGATGGAGTTTACAGCTACATTAGAGTTGTCGCATCCAAATATTGCATCAAAATATTCTGATAAATTATTATATGATTATCCGCTAACTAAGTTTAGAGAAGATAAATATTCAAAAGAGGTAAAAACAAATCAAATTGATTTTGAACCGATAGATAGAGCATTAGTTGCAGTAGTAATAAGCCAATATAAAAAGAAAGTGTTTTCTAAAAACGGAATTATTGCAAAGCCTGTTATAATGTTTAAATCTAAAACGACGATAGAAAGTGCAGAAATGGAAGAGAAATTTATAACTGCAATAAAAAATCTTACTATTGAAAAGTTACAGAGAATTGTAAAATTAGATAATGAAGTAGTTAAAGATGCTATTGAATATTTTAAAGAGAACGATATAGCATTACAAAATCTAATAGATGAGTTAAGAGAAGATTTTTCAGAAGATAAAGTTATATCCGTAAATTCAAAGAATGATACTGATGAAAAACAACTTACTATTAATAGTCTCGAAGATGCAGATAATGAATATAGAGCAATATTTGCAGTTGATAAATTAAATGAAGGATGGGATGTATTAAATTTATTTGATATTGTACGTTTATATGATACACGTGATGCAACTGGAAATAAACCAGGGAAAACGACGGTGCAAGAAGCACAATTAATTGGTAGAGGGGCAAGATACTTTCCATTTAAATTAAATGAAGACCAAGAAATTGATAAAAGAAAATATGATGATGATGTTTCAAATAGATTAAGAGTTTGTGAAACATTACATTATCATTGTTCACATAATCCGAGATATATAACAGAATTAAATCAAGCATTACGACAAATTGGTTTATTTCCAGATGAAAAAGTAGAAGTTGATTTATATTTAAAAGACGAATTTAAAGAAACGAGTTTATATAAAAATGGGTTCATCTTATTAAATAAAAAAGTGCGAAACGATTCTAAGCTAAATTTTGAATATCAAGAACCGGATATAGTAAAAAAATATACCTATGCTTTAAGAACCAATCGCTCAGCAGTAAATACAATATTTGATGATAAAAGTAATAAAGCAAACACTATAGCTGCAAATTATATGCAACAACATAGATTTAGTGTTTGGGATAATACTATACTATTAAAAGGTTTAAATAAAATACCTTTTTTTAAATTCGACAATATAAAAAGACTATTCCCATCGGTTAAATCAATGGTAGATTTTGTTACTAATGAAAAGTTTTTAGGTGGTGTTATTGTTGATGTTACAGGATTAGAAAAAGATGTTAAAGATTTATTGGCAAGTCAAAAGTTAGAGATAGTTATTTATGTAGCAAATAAAATAGCAAATGAAGTGAATACTAAATTTGGAGATTTTAGAGGAACTAAAAGATTTTATAGAGAACCAATACGACAACATTTTAGAAATAAAAAACTTTCATTTTCAATATCTAATGGTGCAGATGCAGAAACTGGAAAACCAACGATGCGCCATGATATAAATTCTAAATACTATGTTGATTTAAATAAATCGGATTGGTATGCTTTTAATGAAAATTACGGTAGTTCAGAAGAAAAGTTTTTAGTGAAATATTTTCAATCGCAAATAGATGAATTAAGACAAAAATATACAGATATATATTTATTAAGAAACGAAAGGCACTTTAAACTATACAGATTTAGTGATGGTAAAGCAACAGAACCCGACTTTGTTTTATTTATGAAAGAAAAAGATACAAGCGAAGAAATATTATATCAATTATTCATAGAACCAAAAGGAGGTCAATTACTATATACAGACCAATGGAAAGAAGATTTTTTACAAGATATAGAAAAAGAAGCAGTATTGGAATTGTACCAAAATCAAAGCTATAAATTAATTGGTATGCCTTTTTATAATAAAGAACAAAGAGAAGGTGTTTTTGATGAACGATTAAAGAATATATAATGTATGAAAAAAATTTATTTATATTTATTATTTCCCTTAGTGAGCTTTGCTCAAATACCTGCCTATTACACTACTATTGATTTTACACAGACAGGAAATAATTTAAAAAATCAATTAACTACATTAATTACAAACACACATACAACCAACTTACCTTATACTGCAACGGGTACAACTGATACTTGGGATGCTTTGTATCAAACGGATTTGAACCCAAGTAATAGTAGTAATGTGCTTTTGGTATATGGTTGGAATGATGCAGATGCTGATATAAGTAATGATTTATCAAGAAGTAAAACATCATCTTGTCATACTTCGTCTTGTAGTGGGTTGTGGGTTAGAGAGCATGTATATCCTCGTTCACTTGGTACTCCGAATTTAGGTTTTGAGTTTGCGGGGGCTGATGCACATCATTTACGTTCTATTGATAGTGATAGAAATAATTCGAGAAGTAACAGAAAGTTTGAAAATGACAATACCAATTCGGTAGATTCACACATAACAAGTAACGGAAATTGGTTTCCTGGCAATCAATGGAAAGGTGATATTGCACGAATGATTATGTATATGTATGTTCGTTATCCAACACAATGTTTGCCAACTAATGTTGGTGTTGGAAGTACATCTTATTCAAATTTTGGTGATATGCCAAATGTGTTTTTAGAATGGAATGCACAAGATCCAGTTTCAGAATATGAACTAAACAGAAATACTATTTTGAATACTATTCAAGGAAACAGAAACCCTTTTATTGATAATCCGTATTTAGCAACTGTTATTTGGAATGGAACACAAGCAACGGACACATGGGGTTTGCTGTCAATAGAAAATACCATTTTAGAACGTATTTCAATATATCCAACTATTACAAAAGATATAATCCATATAAATAATGCTAACAATACATTATTTTCGTACAAAATAATTAATACTTTAGGACAAATAGTAAAAGAAAGCACAACGACAGATACTATTGATGTTTCAAATAATTCAGAGGGTGTTTATTTTATCAAACTTGAGATTGAGAATGAATCAAAAACATTTAAAGTTATATTAAATTAGAAGCCGATTGAAAATAAAAGTATTACGTTCACGTTGTTTTTTTTATTACAACATGATGGTGAGAAAAGTAACCGTAATTTGTAACCGACCTATTAACTATAAATACTATAAACCATGGACACACCCACCAAAAACCGTATTGAAAAACTTCATCCCTCAGTACGTAAAGAAGTAACCAAAATTATTAAAGAATGCGATAAAGCATTAAAAGGAAGAGCAAAAGTACGCATTACGCAAGGCTTGCGAACTTTTAGAGAACAAGACGATTTATATGCACTTGGCAGAACAATTGTAAACCCAAACGGTAAAACCTCCAAAAAACCAATGGGTAATAAAGTAACTAATGCAAAAGGAGGTCAATCGATACACAACTATGGTTTTGCTGTCGATATTTGCCTTATCATTGATGAGAAAATAGCTTCGTGGGACACCACAAAAGATTGGGACAATGACCAAGTAGCTGATTGGTATGAATGTGTAAAAATCTTTGCCAAACACGGCTGGGAATGGGGCGGTAACTGGAAAACTTTTAAAGATTTACCTCATTTTGATAAACGTGGATTTAATTCTTGGCGGGTTTTATCTAAACTAAAACAGGATAAAGAGGGGTATGTGATTGTTGAGTCGAAAGTTGTAAAGTCATAAAGTCGAAAGTCGAAAGTCATAAAGTCGAAAGTCATAAAGTCGAAAGTTGTAAAGTCGAAAGTTGTAATGTCGAAAGTCGTAAAGTCGAAAGTCGTAAAGTCGTAAAGTCGTAAAGTCTAAAGTTACTAATTTATAAACCAATAACTACCTATTTATGAGCTCAAAAATAAGAATCCTATCATTGGACGGTGGCGGTATTCGTGGTATAATATCCTGCGTAATCCTAAAATATATTGAAGAACAACTGCAACAACAAGATAATCCGAATGCTAAAATTGGTGATTATTTCGATTTGATTGCGGGTACAAGTACTGGCGGACTTATTACTGCTTTGTTGCTTTATCCAGATGGGAATAAAAACGCAAAATTTTCAGTAGAAGAAGCATTAAATCTGTATGCTAAACGAGGGAAAGATATTTTTAAAGTTTCTTTTTTTGAGCATTTATTAAATCCGTTTGGTTTACTGAAAGAGAAAATATCTGATACCAATATTGAAAAACAATTGGAAGAAGTTTTTGGGAATTTAGAACTAAAAGATTTAACGAAACCTTGTTTGATAACTTCGTATGATATTACAGCACGAAAAGCACAGTTTTTTACTAGTCATAATGCTAACTTTCCGATAAAAAATTTTTATGTGAAAGATGTTTGTAGGGCTACATCGGCAGCACCGACTTATTTTGAACCTGCACAAATAAATTCTTTTTACAACCAACAATTTACGCTTATTGATGGTGGTGTGTATGCTAATAATCCTGCGCTTTGTGCGTATGCAGAAGCTCGAAAGATTGAATTTTCGAAAGCGTTAAACAATTCAAATAAAAAAGATTTTCCGACTATTAATGATATGATTGTAATTTCGGTTGGAACTGGAACGGTTTTGAAACCTTACAAGTTTGAGGATTTAGATAATGCTGGAAAACTGAAATGGATTACTCCGCTTATTGACATTTTACTTTCTGCCAACGTGGAAACGGTGGATTATCAACTTCAAAAAATGTATGAAACATTAGGGAACAGAAACGAAAAAAATTACCATCGGTTAATGCCTAATTTAATTAATGCATCGCCCGAAATGGATGATACTTCTGCTAAAAATATTAAAGATTTGATTCAGGATGGGT
>Ga0247722_10000929_pt1 | contig 16801 bp, 14 predicted proteins | sample MSEWelMarce3H_FC_FD_189094 | JGI IMG/M metagenome (GOLD analysis project Ga0247722, IMG submission 189094) | Subsurface sediment microbial communities from gas well in West Virginia, United States - MSEEL Well Study Marcellus 3H_FC | ecosystem: Environmental > Terrestrial > Deep subsurface >... | reverse complement strand
GTGAATTTGTTTCCCAGTGCGCACATGACCCTTGACCTCGCCAAAGAGAATGGCATTCAGTTGAGCTATAGCAGGAGGGTGCGCAGGCCTTTTTACAATGACCTGAGTCCTTATGCAACTTTTTCCGACAGCAGGAATTTTTTTGGCGGCAATCCGGATCTGGACCCGGAATTCAGCAACTCCTATGAGCTGGGCCATATCAAGACTTTTGATAAGGGCGTCTTCACTTCATCCATTTATTTCCGGAGTACCAAGGGAAGGATTGAAAGAATCAGAAAGGTTGACGGGATGGGAAATTCTTTTACCAAGCCTGAAAATCTTTTATCAGAGCAGGCCTATGGAGTTGAATTCACGAGTGGATACACGCCTTATAAATGGTGGAAGCTGGACTTCAATTTCAATTTTTTCCATGCGAACATAGACGGCAGCAATATTTTACCCAATTACAAAACCGCAACCTACAGCTGGTTTGCGCGACAAACTTCGAGGTTCAGTTTGAAGAAAAACCTGGACCTGCAGCTGAGGATGAATTATGAAGCACCCCAAAAGACTGTTCAGGGGCGCCGGAAATCAATGTATTATACCGACTTTTCACTCAGCAAGGATGTATTGAAAGAAAGGGGAACCTTGAATTTCAATGTGCTTGATGTGTTCAATACCAGAAAGGCGAGAACAGTTTTTGCTGGTGAAAATTTTTATTATGATGGGTATGGCAGGTTCAATCCACGTCAGGTCAACCTGACCTTTACCTATAGAATCAAACAGTCAAAGGGAACCAAAACAGTAAAGATCATTCAGGAATAGTTGCGGCAAACCCCGGGAAATCGGGTAAAAAATGCCTTTCAATTTTCATTCATACGCTATATTTTTTTCATTGGGGTAAGGCATCAATGCTTTTATGCCTTTATATATTTTCCAAGATAAACGGCATCAGGTTGCAATCTTCTAAAATCCTTTGCCCAAGAGCATTCTGTTGATTTAATGATTTACATCATCAAAGAATACGAACCAAGTCATACCCAAAACTTCGGTGCAGCCATATTTTTGATTCGAATTGAAACCGTTGCTTGTTACATATAAACAGGAAATGATTTCTACACAGAACCCTACCGTTCATCAAATCGAAGCTAATGCATCCAACCATTGTCAAGATCATCGCCATCACAGTTATTTCCTGTATGATGTATTCTTGTGTAAGTACAAAAGATATTGGATATTTCAGCAATGCGAAGGAGATGGAATATAGTGCATTGTCCAGGGGAGAGACGGTCGTCCAGCCCAATGATATTTTAAGCATTTCAATCAGCAGTTTAAATCCGGAAGCGTCGGCAGTTTTCAACAATATCAATAACCATGGTAACAATATATCCACCAATGGGAATGTTCCACAGATGAGTGGGTATCTGGTTAACAGTGATGGCTATATCCAATTACCAATTTTGGGCAACGTACAAGCGGGAGGGCTCACCAAAAAAGAATTGAAAGACAATATTACTTCAGCCATCAATCAAAAAAAATTACTGGTAGATCCAATTGTCAGTATAAGGCATTTGAATTTTGAGGTGACAGTCATCGGGGAGGTTGGGCGTCCGACAGTCATTTCCGTGCCCAACGAAAAAATATCTTTACTGACGGCCTTGGGGCAGGCAGGTGATATAACTGTGTACGGAAAGAAAGACAATGTATTGTTGATTCGGGAAGTCAATGGCAAAAAGTCGGTAAAAAGAATCAACCTGCACGCAGCGGACTTTTTGAATTCGCCCTATTATTATTTGAAACCCAATGATATTGTATACATAGAACCCAACAAGAACAAGCTTGCAAGCGTAAGCAGGGGAAGACAACTTTTGCCCGCATTGCTTTCTGGTTTGTCTGTTATAGTAATCGTTTTGGATAGAATATTTTAATACCATGAACATGTATTTTGAAAACACGCAAACGATCAACGAAACACTGTTCAGCAGGTTGTTGGCAAAATATATTCCATACTGGCCGATATTCCTGATACTGGCCATTTGCTCGTTTTCTGCGGCTTTTGCCTACATTAAAATAACCCCCAAAAAATACCAGTCCACTGCTTCCTTGATCATCAAGGATGAAAAAAAGGGAAACGATGATTCAAGAATAATGGAATCCTTAAACCTTATGGGTTCCAAGAAAATCATTGAAAACGAAATTGAAGTGTTGAAGTCCAGGCCAGTCATTGAAACCGTTGTGAAGAATTTCCATTTGTATGCACCAGTTTATTTGGAGGATGGACTGTTGGATCAATATTTGTATGAAAGCGCGCCATTGACAATTGAGACCTTGGATGTTAAAAAGTTGAAAGATGTTGACCAGAAACTGTATCTGCAGTTGGACAGGATGGACGGAAAAACATTGTTCATCAATGGCATTAAAATTGGCAACGAAGGTGAGTGGATTAATACAGACTATGGGACGTTGCGTTTTAATGTCAAAGCGCATGCAGCATTGATGGACCCGGATAAAAAATTTTATTTCCATATTGTTGGTGTTCCATCCAAAACAAAATCTATTCTTGACAACCTAAAGGTATCTTCCGCCAACAAGCTTTCGAGTGTAATTGAATTGAAATACAATGACTTTACTCCGGAGCTTGCCCAGGATATTTTAGACCAAATCATTCTGAGTTACAATACCGCTGCTATCAATGAAAAGAATGTGCTTGCCAAAAGCACGCTCGGTTTTATTGAGGCCAGGTTGAATGTGGTGGGTGCTCAGCTCAGTGATATCGAACAGAAAATACAACAATACAAGGCACAAAGCGGGGCAGTTGACATCAGCACACAAGGTCAGTTGTTCCTGCAAAATGTGAGCTCCAATGATCAGAAATTGAGCGAGATCAATGTTCAGCTTTCTGTGATGAATACACTTGAAAGTCAGTTGGACAACAATGCAAATCTTTCAGGTAAGCATACGGCATTGTTGGGAAATGCGGATCCTATTCTGGTTCAAATGATAGGAAGTTTGAATGCAGCAGAATTAGAGCGGGAAAAACTCAAGAAGACCGTTGCAGAAAACAACCCCATGCTGATTGCTGTTTCAGACCAGATTTCTAAAATAAAGGAAAACATATTCGACAACATCAAGGACCAACGGCGGAACCTTGAAGCTACCAGGAACAATTTGTTTGCAACCAATACCAACTACAACAACCTGCTCCATGACATTCCTGTCAAGGAACGTCAACTGCTCGAAATCAGCAGGGAGCAAAATATCAAAAGTGGTATTTATTCTTTTCTATTGCAAAAGCGCGAAGAGAGTGAACTCTCCTTTGTTTCCAATATCGCTGAAAGCCGCATCATCAATCATGCACAATCACTCAATTCGCCAGTGAGTCCGAACAGAATCATTGTTTTTGGCATGGCCCTTTTTGCAGTCTTTGGAATTCCCATTACATTAATAGGTGTCAAGGAAACGCTATCTTCCACTGTGCTCTACAGAAACGAAATAGAGTCGTTGGTGAATCTTCCCATCATAGGTGAAATCGAATACCATAAAAAAGCAAAACCGATGGCCATCGAGCCTGGGAAAAGAAGTTTGGCAGCGGAAGAGTTCAGGCGATTAAGGCATGCATTGCAATATTATTTAAAGGGAGCCACCAACAAGAACATCCTTGTCACATCGAGTATCAGTGGAGAAGGCAAAAGTTTTATTTCAACAAATTTGGCCATCGGATTTTCACTTACTGGGAAGAAGGTATTGTTGGTTGATATGGATCTGCACAATTCTTCTTTGGGCAACATATTTGACAGTGTAAACAAACCAGGAGTGATGGACTATTTGTCTGAAGGGAAAGCTATCAATGCACTCATTCAACCTGTCCCTGGGTATGAAAATTTATTCTTCTTGCCTGCTGGTACTCCCCACGCCGAACCATCAGGAATATTAGAGCATGAAAAGACGGCATTGCTCTTCCAATCCTTGGATGAATTGTTTGATTTGATCATTGTCGATTCTCCACCTGTTAACTTGGTTACGGATGCCCATTATCTATCGAAGTTCTGTGTTGCTACCGTATATGCCGTGCGTCATGGGTTTACACCCAAGGTAATCCTTAAAAGATTTGAAACCAACAATGCCATTCATCCTTTGGTCAATCCTGTCATTGTATTCAATGGCGTCAAAACAAGGGGCTTTACCGGCACTGACAATGGGTATGGATATGGCTACAAGTATGGTTATGGTCGCAACAAGGGGCTTGTAAAATAGGCATGATTTCTCTGTTTTGTGCGGAGTTTGGATACAATGATTTTTATGTTTACTGTTCAATGTGGTTGAACATGGCGAAGCCGTAGAGGGATCTCCCTCATCTTTAACAAATAATAACCATCATTCTTAAAATTCCATTTCAATGAAAAACAATTGGTATGTTCTTTACACAAAGTCGCGTTGCGAGAAAAAAGTATCAGACCTTCTGACCAAACGGAATATTGATAATTATTGTCCACTCAACCGGGTTTATCGCCAATGGTCTGATCGGAAAAAGATGATTACCGAGCCATTGTTTTCATCCTATGTTTTTATTCACGCTTGTGAAGAAGAGCTGAATGTCATCAAGAAAACAACGAGCAATATCGTTAATGTGGTGTATTGGCTGGGTAAACCTGCCGTTGTTCGAAATGAAGAAATAGAGCAAATCAGGTATTTCCTTGATGAGTACTCAAATGTAAAGATTGAAAGGCAGCCGGTTAGAATGAACGAAAGTGTTCGGATCACCAAAGGGCCTTTTCGGAATTTAGAAGGAACGGTTGCGGGGATTCGAAACAACATGTTGATTTTATCACTTCCTTCTTTGGGCTATAAACTGATGGCAGAAGTCAACGCTTCAAATATTGAAGTTTTGCATTCTGGCTATACCCAGGAACTGGAATATGCTTCGAGAAAACAGGCACTTCCTGTCCTTAACTAACATACCAAGCCCGATACAATGAAAATCAATACAAGAAATATATTGACGTATTTCTATGCCAACTTTTTAATGATGCGGGGTGATGTGAAAAAAGCAATTACCCGCCTCAAGAATGGTCAGTTTATTCTTTCGATTTATTTTCACGACCCATCAAAGCCTCTTTTTGGAAAATGCATGAAGTGGTTGAACCAACAGGGAATTGTTTTTCTTGATATCAACACCCTCCATGAAATTGCAGTCGGAAATTCCCCTTTTCCAAAAGGGGCCGCATTGTTGACGGTAGATGATGGCTGGAAAACAAACAAGTCCAATATTGTTGAAGTGGCAAATGCACACAATATACCCGTCGCAATATTTATTACAACTGAACCCGTTTTTGCAGGAAATGGTTATTGGTGGTCCTATGTGAAGCTCGCCAACAAGTCGGGATATTTAAGCATTACCGCTGAAGACGTAAAAAAAATGGACAATAAATCAAGGCTTGATTTACTGGCTAAACTCAAAGACAAATTCTGTGTTGGACGGGAAGCCATGACGGTAGATGAAATACAAGAAGCAGACAGCACCGGGCTTGTACACATAGGCAGCCATACACTTAGCCATCCTATTTTATCAAAGTGTACAGATGAGGAGGTATTTTCCGAGATACACAATTCTAAAAAGAAGCTGGAAGCAATGTTGAACCATCCCATTTACAGTTTTGCTTATCCCAACGGAGACCATAGCGAAAGAGAAGTAGCCATGGTTGAGCACGCAGGATACCAATTGGCGTTTACAACAAAACCTCATTATTTAACAGTGGATAACATAAAGGAGAAATACAGGCTGCCAAGGTTCGAAGTGTTGAAAGATGTATCCTTTGCAGAAAATATATGCCGAATGAGCGGAGTATGGTTCAAGAATAAAACAAACTGATCGATGAATTCTCTCATTTTAATGGGTCTCGCTTTTCTGGTGGCATCATTTTTTTTGTATACCATGTTTTTTACCCGAGAAAATCGTGAAAGGGCCTACTTAAAGTATGTTTTTCTCGCCTATCCTTTTATAGGGATAGATATTTTGCCCAGCATTTTGTCTACTACCTTGTTTGTGTTTATCACAGCGGTTTTTTGCTTCTTTTTTTATCAATACAGGTCTTTACAATCATCCAATTCATCTCCTTATTATAGATTATTTCTTTTGCTCTTGGTGATCGTTGGCATTGGATTATGGTTGGCAGAAGATTTATCTAACGACAGCACTACAGATTTTATACAACTATTGGCCATCTTCTTTTTCGCTAAAGTTTTGATAGATGAATTGTACCGTGATGCCTCATTTCGGACAACTGTTTTACAATCCATGAAAATTACTTTGCTGTTTTCATTTATTTTCCTTGCATGCCAGTTTATTTTAGGACCTGCTTTCTCCATTGCGAAGTCACAGAACATCAATGTTGCCGGGGGAATTGCGATCAGGTATCCAAGTTTTTTTCAGGATCCCCAGAAATACGCACAATACCTATCTGCCTCAAGCTTGCTGATGCTGCTTATCCCGGGTAAAACCGCTTCAAAAACCTCCGATATGGGCTTGTTGCTTTGCGCAATTTCCATGATTGCCCTTTTGTTCACAGGAGGACGTGCAGGATTGGGTGGCTGGTTGGTAGGATTGATGGTTGTTCTAATTTTCGGCAATGCACAATATAGGGCAGCAATTGTTGTAGTATCATTGTTGGTCTCATTTTTTATCTATAATTACTCAGAAGCCATTCCAATTTTCAAACGCGACGCTTTGGAAGATGCTTATGCCTTCAGGTATGCCATTTGGCAAGATGCTTTTGATATATTTCTGGCACACCCCATTTTTGGAATTGGTTTGGGCAATTATGCCAATTATGTTTCTGTTCACAATCCAGATCAATTTTGGATAAACGACAACGACATCACTTTTTTTGATCATCCAGAGAGCGGCTATTTAAAATTATTAACGGAGTTTGGTTTTATCGGATTCTTGTTGGTCTTGTTGTTTGTTTTATTGCCCATGTATAATGGGATGAAAACGTATTTAAGGACCAAGGATTTTAGCCTCATGGTCATGGTTGCTGCACTCTGCACATGGCTTGTAGGATTTTACACGGTTTATTCCTTTGGTGACGTCAGAATTAAAATTCTGGTTGTATCGATAGTCTGCATGCTGATTGCCTCAACAAATGAAAATCCTACATCCCATAAAATATCTAAAATTGTCTAAAATACTATTTTTATTGAAGGGAAAACTCATTGGAAACTCCTTATGGGCAATTGTTTCAAGCGTTTTTCAAAATATCATATACAGCCTTTTTTTCATTGTGATAGCAAGGAGTTATAATACCACTGAATTTTCCAGTTATATTATTGCCAATACACTTTATGGCCTGGTGATGTCATTTTCTTCACTTGGTCTTTCTCAATGGTTTATCCGGGAAATAAAACAAACATCCTTTCGGTCAGAACTCATTATAAGGTTCTTCAAAATTCAGATTATTGCCGGAGTATTTTTTTACCTGATCAATATCTTGCTTTGTTTCTTTTTGTACGAATCAGAATTGGTCAGAAACCTGTCACTGTTGTTGGGGATAAATATCCTTTTTGACAATATTATATATGTCTTCAAAACAATCAACATTTCACAGTATCACCAAAAGCGCAGCTTTGTGCTAACTTCCATTGAGGCGATCTTAAAATTATTATTTGCTTTCATCATTGTTTATATCAACATCAATTTGATTTTTGTTGTTCTTTTATTGATCATCCTCCGTTTTGCCACCTTGTTTTTATTCTTCCATTACGGATCAACTGAAATTATACATTTTAAAAACATTATCACTGAAAGACTTAACCTTCGGGAAATCGGGCAGTTGTTTTATAAGAATATTTATTTTGTAATTATTGGAAGCCTTTCAGTTATCTATTGGTCTTTCGGTAGCCTGCTGGTTTCAAAATTGCTTCATTTTGACCGTGTAGCAGATTATGAAATATCTTTCAAATTGTTCTCCATGGCAGAAATTATTCCTGTAATGGTTTCCGCTTCTGTTTTTCCGATACTGGTTGACAAGGGGAAAGAAAATCCAGCTGAGAGAAATGCTTTTTTCAGAAAAATATTTTTCGCCTATGCGCTTTACGGATTTTTTGTTTTCACATTCATTTACTCATATGCAGGCTTTTTAATACCTGCGGTGTTTGGTGAGAAATATATTCATACCGCTTCTTTTTGTATTGAGATGTTTTTAACCATCGTTATTTTTCCTACTGCCCTGCTTCAAGCAAACTTGCTCGTATCAATGCACATGGAAAAAATAGATATGTGGTTGAATCTTTTAAGTCTCTTTTTGAATATTTCAATTGCTCTTCTCGGTCTTTACCTTGTCAAGAACTTATCAGTAATCAACTACGCTATTTTTCTTTCCTTTTTATGTTTTCATGTATCTCAAGATGTCATACTTATCAGGGAAGGCATTACAAAGTTATCCTCATCACTCAAGTTCTACACCTTTTTGGGATTACTGTTGGCCATGTTTCATTTTATCTCAAGCAAGCTCTCTTCCCATTATTTCTTTTTGATTTTTTGGCTGACAACTGCTATTGTTATTTTATTTTATTACCGTGATGACGTCAAGAAAAAAGTTCTCACCACTTAGCAATATTTTAAAATCTCCTTTCGTCACAATTTAATTTATGGCAAAACCCCTTGTGCTCTATTATATACATACATATTTTTTGGACAGTTGTTTAGAGACCTTGCAATCCATCAAATACCATGTTGATATTGATTTGATTATTGAGGTTTCTCGCGATTCACTCAAGAGTACTGTATTCGAATTGGATGATATTTCGTCATACCGCCGACTTGAGGATGTTAAGGATGTCTTTTCGCCTGATGTTTGGAATCAGTTCAGCACGTATTTTGAGCATCTTCGTTCGGTCAGGGTGCTTTTTTTTAAAGGCAGAAGCATGTTTGGATTTGATAATATGATGGGTGGTTTACTACTGGGTAGGCTCATTCATGCCAACAGATATTCTGTCATTCATTTTGATACTGCATCAGCGAGGGCCATCATGTCGTTGTTTTTTATGTTTAAAAAACGTCTTGTCATGACCATTCATGATCCTGTAGTACATACAGGGGAATCTTCATTTGTATTGAATTTTGTTCGCAATGTTTACAAACGATTTTCAAATGCCCTTTTTTTCTACTCAGCCTACTCTTTGGATGTATTCACCCAAAGTAACCATACTGCAACTCCTAACGTATCAATGTTGATGCTGCAGCCATATTCTTTTATCGCTCAGTTCAAAGGAAATAAGCTTCCATTCCGTAACCATATTCTTTTTTTTGGACAATTGTCATACTATAAAGGCATCGATCTGCTATTGCAGGCAATTCCAATTGTATTGAAACAATATCCAGATGAACATTTTATTATAGCAGGAAAGTCTTCGGGATATAAAATGGACAATAAATTGATTACTCAATACCCCAATAACATTCACTTCATTCATGAATACCTCTGCATTGAGGAACTTTCGAACCTGATCAACAATGCCAAGTTTGTTGTTTGTCCATACCGTGAAGCAACGCAAAGTGGTGTTTTGATGACTGCATTTGCGATGGGAAGATCAGTGTTGGCTACAAATGTCGGTGCGTTTCCTGAATACATAAATAACGGTGTGAATGGTTTGTTGTCTGATACGGATTACTATTCCATCGCCCAGGGAATCTTGGAAATGTTGGAATCCGACCATTATATGATGCTTGAAAAGCAGGTCAGCACTGCTCATTCCACAAATGCATCTGAACACAATAAAAATACTTTGCTCGAGGTGTACTCGCTTCCACAATCATCAACAGTTATGGCATGCTAAATGATGCCATCCGTGCAGATCTCTTTCGTTATTCCGGCGAATCTTCCTCTGGCAAATTGTTGCCTGCATTGTTGATTCCCGGATTCAGGTTTATTTTTCTTTTGCGTAAATCAGCAAGGCATGACAAAAATTCAATTCGTGGATTTATCTACAGAATGCTCCTCTATTTTCATTCACATATTTACGGTTTTCAAATACCGCCTTCAACCAGAATTGGCAAAGGCCTCTACATAGGACATTGGGGTACCATCATCGTAAATGGGAATGCTGTCATAGGTGATTTCTGTAACCTTTCACCCGGTGTTACCATTGGACAAACCAACCGGGGCAGTAACAAAGGTGTTCCAAGAATAGGCAACAAAGTTTGGATTGGTACCAATGCTGTAATTGTTGGAAATATTTCAATTGGAGACAATGTATTGATCGCTCCCAATTCCTTTGTAAATATTTCTGTCCCTTCAAATAGTCTTGTGATGGGCAACCCTGCCTCTATTGTTCCAAAGGAAAACGCTACAGAGGGGTATATCGACTTTATACTTTCCTAATATTAATATTTCAATTTACTTATTCAATGGTTGCCTACTCCAATCCCAAGCGCATTGTTTTTGTGATTCATGGATTGCCCATGGGGGGCGCAGAAAAGTTCATGATCAGCATCGTCAATCACCTGTACGATATTTCTTATGCTCCGGTTGTGGTTCTTTTGAGCAATGACGATACCCTGGCCAATGAGATTAACCCAGGAGTGCCGCTGTACAAGGTTTTAAAAAATTCAAGGTTTGATATTACCGTGTCAAAAAAAATAAAAAAAATAATAATCGACCATGGAGCCCAAAAAATATTTTGTGTGAATCCCTACTCTTATTTTCTTACAAAAATATCTTTTCTCTCAGACAGTAATGTTCAAATATTTCTATCTCCACATACCACCAAACCCTTTTCCTTGTACAATTGGTTTCAAACTTTTGTTTATTATAGGTTGGTAGGGAAAAAGGATATGGTGATTTATCTCTGCAACAAGCAACAAGCATATTTATCCAAAAAATACTTTCTTTCTGCATCTCAGCATACTGTTATTTACAATGGCATTAGCACTGATGCATTCAATCCTGTTCATTTTATTGACATTGATCGGAACAGCTTTCGTTCTTCCTTTTCAATTGATAAAGATGATAAGGTGATTCTCCTTGTGGCGAGGATAAATCCTGAGAAAAGGCATATGGATGCACTAAAGGCACTGTCGATCATACATCACATGAAAGGGGTTGTCAAACCCCATCTAATGATTGTTGGATCTGGCAATGCGGATTTGGAGCAACAGCTGCAATCAACAGTTTCAGCATTGGGTTTGGAACGATATGTTCATTTTGCCGGCAATCAATCTGATGTCAGGTTGTTCTACTATATTTCTGATATTTTCACATTGACTTCAGAAAGTGAAACATTTTCAATTGCTGCATTGGAAGCCATGGCATTTGGATTGCCCTGTGCATTGACAGATGTCGGCGGTGCAAGAGAAATGATTGTTGAAGATTGGAATGGAAGCTTGGCCAACCCCTTGCATCCGTCATCAATAGCCAATGCATGGATCAATGCACTAAAAAACAACAGGAACGGCAAGGCCATTCGAAAGTTCGTTGAAGAACGGTTCTCCCTTACAAAGATGCTACATCAATATGTACAATTGCTCTCTCAACCCACCAGATAGATTATTTCGTCAATCAGATTTCCTGTCTTTCATTTCCATTGGTGCAAAACCTTTTATCACAAAAAACGATCGCTTTGAACTTCAGCCATGTTTTATTTGTAGGTCCACAGAATGAAAAGGGCGGAATTGGAGCAGTGCTCAATACCTACAAGGAATCTATGGATGGTTTCAGGATCCTGTCAACATATCCCACAGATGGCAAAATAAATATCTATCGTTTTTTTTGTAGCCAATACTTAAGTCTTTTCAAATTGTTGATCACTGACGATGATATTGAAATACTCCATATTCATAGTGCATCAAGAGGAAGTTTTGTACGAAAATCACTTGTACTACTCATGGCCAAGGCTTTTGGTAAAAAGGTTGTCATGCACATTCATGGTGGAATGTTCCGTGAATATTACCAATCATCCCAGATCAAGACCTGGTCTGTACGTTACATTCTTCGCATGTCTGATCGCGTAATCTGCCTTACTGATGAATGGCGTCAATCATTTCAGGCTGAAATGCAATTGAATAACCTTGAAGTAGTACTCAATCCGGTAAAAAAGTATCCAAAGAAAATCAATAGCAATCAGCACGAATGGATTTCATTGTTGTTTATGGGAACGATAACTGAAAACAAAGGAATATTCGAGTTGCTGGATTATCTCCAACAAAATCCTTTCTTTCTCCAGGGCAAAATCAAATTGTTCATCTGTGGTGAAGGGGATGGTGAAAAACTTACACAGTGCATGTCGCAAGGCAATGTGCGTGAAAATATAGTTTACACCGGATGGATTGATGGTGATCGCAAATACCAAATGTTGCAGTCCGCCGATATTCTTATTCTCCCTTCCCATTACGAAGGTTTGCCCATGGTAATACTCGAAGCAATGTCCGCAGGTAAGCCCATCATATCAACACGGGTTGGAGGGATTCCCGCTGTAGTTAAACCCAGCCGGAATGGTTGGTTGATAGATCCCAAACGCATTGAACAACTGGATTCAATTTTTAAAGAGATATTCAATACTCCTGGTATCATTGGTCGCTTTGGTGCAAATGCAATGCTGGATGCAGAAGCTTTCCATGTTACTGGTATTGTATCGCAGTTGAGTAAAATTTACAATGAACTTCTTTAGATCATTCCTACATTTTAGTTATCAGTTTTATTTCACTATTAAAACCAACATTTATGAACATTTGGGGTCAAACAAGATTTCGGATTATTGACGCTTTGAGGGGAACAAACATTGTTGCCACTTTAGAAAAACTTCGAAAGGAGCAATTCATGGATCCTGCAACATTGTTGAATATTTCAACTGAAAACCATAAGCATTTGCTTAATCATGCTTTGCAGACCACAAAATATTACAAAGACATTAAAGCGGACATAGATACATCCATTTTAACCAAGGATATCATCAGGAAAAATGCTCAATCATTTTTTTCAAATGCGCATCCCGAAAAAAAATTTAGAAAAGGAACTGGTGGATCAACCGGTGCCCCATTGGTTTATTTTACAACGAATGAAGCCCAATCCTTCATGTGGGCCGGTATTCTTTTGTCATGGGAAACATTGGGCTACAAACTGGGGGAAAAAGTTGCATTCGTGGCTGGCACATCATTGGCCAAGAGCGATTTGAAACATACCGTCTTTTATCATTTGCTGAATGTAACAACCTATTCCGCCTATCATTTGAATGATGCCGACATTAAAACCTATTTGGATCATATAAAGAAAACGAAAACCAGGCTTATTTACGGTTATGCTACAGCTGTCAATAGTTTGGCAGAATACATCCTCAAGAATGGTTCCGTTGAATTTCCTTATCTGCGAGGAGTTGTTACTACTGCAGAAATTCTGAGTGACAAACACAGGGATAATATATCACAGGCTTTTAATGTAAAAGTGCACAATCAATATGGTTGCAACGAAGCAGGTATTTCTGCCTTTGAGTGTGATTTCGGTAATATGCATTATATCAACACTGCCACTTCACTGGCATTGGACAAGGACGGGAATGTGTTGGCAACAAATTTGGTCAACAAAGCTTATCCAATGATACGGTATTTTACGGGGGATAAATTCAGCCTGTTGGAAGGTGAAACCTGCCCCTGTAAAAGGGGATACCCCATTATGGGAAATTTTATGGGGCGCACTTGTGATTTGGTTGTGGATAAGCGAAACATGGTAATGCACTCTGCTTTTTTCAATGTTCTTTTTCGGGATGACAAACACATTGAACAGTTTCAGGTTCAATTCAACAAGAAAGAAATCATTGTCCTTTTGGAAGTAGATGACGATTCACTGTCAGAAGAGCACTTCAGTCATTACCTGGATGTCGTTAAAAAAAACATGCAGTTTGACCACTATGAACTCAAAATAAATTATCCTTTTTTACCCGCAGAAAATGCCAAACATCGCTATGTAATCAATACATCAGCGGAACCCATTGCCCTATAATATTCTTTTGATATATATTTTAACAATTTCCCATGACCATTTGGTTTGATATCTCCAATTCTCCCCATATCAACATGTTTTATGACTTGATTCGTTCTCTGGAAAAGGACGGCCATGTCATCGTCATTACTTCAAGGCCTCTCGCCAATACAATAGAACTGCTTGATAAAAAAGGCCTGTCACATCAATCCATAGGTGTTCATTATGGGAAAAACATGATTGGTAAATTGTTTGGATTTCCAATTAGGGTCTATCAACTCTGGAAATACCTGAGATACAAGCATATTGACCTGGCTGTTTCCCAGAGCTCATTTCATTCACCGCTCACCGCTAAGTTGCTCGGGGTACCATCCATATATACGAATGACAACGAACATGCCATGGGAAATCTACCCAGCTTTCTGTTTGCCAGTACAATTCTGTTGCCAGAAAGTTTTAGGCTGAATCAATTTTCAACACAACCGTTTATTCGAAAAAAAATTCAGTTCTATCCAGGCATCAAGGAAGGAATATACCTATGGCGATTATCAGAAAAAATCAATTCAACAACAAAAAAAAGGAATGGTGGGTTGTTGAATCTCTACTTAAGGCCTGAGCCTTCCACTGCTCAGTATTACAATGGCAAAGAAAACTTTTTGGATGACCTGATCAAAGAGCTGTCATCAGATTATAATATTACCATTCTCCCGCGCAATGCGAGTCAGGTTTCCCACTATTCAAGCAGCCCATTCAAAGATGTTCAGGTAGCCATAAAGCCCATTGCTTTTGAAGAAATTGCATCTGATTGTGACGTTTTTGTAGGTGCCGGAGGATCTATGACCAGAGAGTTGGCAATGATTGGCATACCCACATTATCCGTCTATCAAGATCAGCTGCTTGAAGTGGATAAAATCCTTATCGACAACAATTTGATGCGCCATACTTCCAATGTTTCACGAGGAGACATTACCCGGCTCACTGCAGATGGTTCGCCAGGATTTAATGGTAATCCACTCATGGAAAAGGGTAAACGTGCGTATGAATTACTCTATCATCTTATCACCAATCGCTATAAAAATTTACCAGTATGAAAAAAATCGGGTTAATAGGAGCAGGAAAAATGGGAATTTCACATTTGTCCATCTTGGGGGCACATCCTGATGTCGATGTTGTGGGAGTAGCTGATACTTCAACCATCGTTACAGACGTGCTCAAACGACATACCTCCTTTGATGTTTATTCGGATTATGTACAGCTGATATCAGAAAAAAAGCCTGACGCAGTTTTTGTATCTGTTCCTACCAAATACCATGAGCCAATTGTGGAACATCTATTGGACCGACACATCAATGTATTTGTTGAAAAACCTTTTAGTTTGAACGCAATCAATGGAAAAAAACTGGTTCAAGACACCAAACAAAAAAAAATCTACAATCAGGTAGGCTACCACAACAAGTTTATTGGAACATTCATGGAAGCCAAAAGAATAGTTGATTCAGGAAGTTTGGGCACACTCCAATATTTTACCGGCAACATGAATGGTCCAGTAGTTACCAAACGCAAGGAACAAACCTGGAGGTCTAAGCCTGAAGAAGGAGGAGGCTGTCTGATGGACTATGCGGCCCATTTGATTGATTTGATCAACCATATTATTGCCCCCATTACTTCGGTACATGGCGCTGACCTTCTTTCCTTTTATTCTGAATCAGTTGAGGATGCTGTTTCATGTATCCTTGAAACGCAGAATGGCATTCATGGCAACATCAATGTCAATTGGAGCGATGAGACTTTCAGAAAAATGTCCACATCCCTTACAATTTTAGGTTCCAAGGGGAAGATGACAGTTGATTCCACAGAGTTGAAGGTTTATTTCAGGGAGGCAAATGCATTTGGAAACTATTCAAAAGGTTGGAATGTAAAGCATATCAATGAATTGTCCCCGCATGTTGATTTTTACTTGAGGGGGGAAGAATATTCATTGCAGATAGACCATTTCATAAAAGTTCTGGAAGGAAAGTTGCCCAATAATATCAACACTTTTGAAACAGCTCTTCAAACGGACCTTGTCATTCAACAAATTAAAAACCATAAAACATATTGAAGATGAACAGAATTTTATTTGGCGACAACCAATTTTTCGGCGTGAACCATGTTTCTGACGAAAAAGCAAGGCAACAATCGATGCGTTTTAAAGATGATTTCTCAATCCTGAACACCATTAATTATGCAATAACTGAAGGTTGCAACACCTTCATGTGTACTACGCATGACAGGATGTTGAACATTGCTAATTTGATTCGAAATGATTCGGAAAAATACGATGACTTTGATATTTATCCTTGTCTTCCTTACGCGCACAAATACGCCAATGCTGTGACGGAATTGGGCATCATGGGTACCATCAAACAATATGTGCCTGGTAACTTCATAGGATCTCTTTTCAAGGGAGGCTACGCATTGGTTTCGAAAGACCATGTTAAGATGATGGAATTGATGATAGATGCGGAGTTAAAAATGTTCAGGGGCCTTTCTACTCCGGTTATTTTCTTGCAGAATGTAATTACTGACCTTTTGCTGGGCTTGGGCATGAAAGACTTGCTCAAGGCATTTGATGATTATATCAGAAAGAAATACGGTGCAGAACCCGGATATATAACCATGAACATGCCAAAGCTTGTTGATGTTCTTGCCAGTCAGGGGATTCACCGTCCTATTGTTTGTTCTTCGATTAACCATGAAGGATTCAGGATGTCTGGAGGTATCGATTTGTATGAGAAGACCCTCAAATCAGGTCGGGTAAGGGCGATTGGTGATAAGATGATAGAGTAATTCATACGCACGTTTACCCTTTTCCA
>Ga0247722_10000928_pt1 | contig 16806 bp, 19 predicted proteins | sample MSEWelMarce3H_FC_FD_189094 | JGI IMG/M metagenome (GOLD analysis project Ga0247722, IMG submission 189094) | Subsurface sediment microbial communities from gas well in West Virginia, United States - MSEEL Well Study Marcellus 3H_FC | ecosystem: Environmental > Terrestrial > Deep subsurface >... | reverse complement strand
TTCACCAAGCAATTAGAAAATGGGATCATCTTTGAGTCTCATTCATTTACCCGCCCAGAGCGGCAAGACCCGCAAAATGACCGAGCTCATTAACCGATGGAAGCATTTGATTGACTACACTGGAAACAGCACCGACACAATAAATGTGATATTCACGTCCAATACCAAGTTGCTCACCAAGCAAACCGCTGGCCGAATTAAAAAAGAAGTTGACGACGCAAGCCAAGTGTCCGACTTGTCTGGTGACGACGAAGACGACTTGAGCATTGACATGGATGTCAAAGAGAAGGAAAGCAAGACCCTCGCCTGGATTTCAAGCGCCAAGAAGTTGTCCGTCAACGACGTGTTTGCCAAAATCACCTCCGACGACGACGAGAACGAAATCAACAACATCATTTGTTGCACCAACAAGAGCCGAATGAAGAACGTCTGGGAGCTTTTGACCAAGCTGAACAAGAAGTTTATGAAGAGAAACTTCAACAAGAAGGTCAATATCTGGATTGACGAAGCCGACGCGTGCATCAAGATTTGGGGCACCTATATGGCTACGTGTGAGGAACTCATTGACTCCAAGTTCATCCAGAACATCGTATTGGTTACCGCTACAATGGTACCCGTGTACAAACATTTGCATCGCGCCGGAATTGAGCCGAATCTGCGAACTTACGAGAACACCCACGCACCCGTGTACCACAAGTACTCCGAGTCCGAGTTGTGCCACGCTTATTCCGAGAATGCGAAATACGCCACCGTTCAAGTTAAAGCGGTTTTAGAATACAATCCGGAAATGGTGTGTGCCGGAACCCGACTGTTCTGCCCCGGAAACAAGGCCAAAAAGTCCCACGAAGAAAATTGTGACGAACTTTTGGCCAATGGATTCAACGTCCTTTTGCTGAACGGTGCCTACAAGGAGATCCGATTCTTTGATGGAAGACCCTCCATTGAAATCGCTGAACTTTTGGAGACGGACCTGGAAGTTTCCATAACGCTGAACCGTTTGTACTACGAACACGAGTTGTTCAATAGTCCTTTTGCAGTTACCGGCAACTTGTGCATCGGCCGAGGCATCACATTCGCTTCGCAGATTGATGGCAGAGAATTCCTGTTTACGCACGGGATTATTCCGGAGGTGGCTAACGGCGACGAAGGATACCAAATGGTTGCCCGATGCTGTGGAAACATAAAGGGACACGCGACCTACCAGGTTCCCAAGATATTCGTATCGGAGCGAACGGATGCGCTGATTCGTGTACAGGAGAATTTGGCGGTGGAATTCGCGAGTAAGTTTTTCCAACAAGGCGTTGATTCTATGGTGAAAGTAACACGCGGAATGCTGGATGCCGCAATTGGCCCGGATGACCGAGAAGAGAGAGAAGAAAGGCGAAAAGAGCGTGTGGAGAATCTGCAATTCATCATGGGTTCCATGGAGGAATTTGCATCGCTAGAAGAGGCGAACCAGTTTTGCAAGACGATAAAGAAGGGCTCGCGTATGGAAAAGGAAGCCGACTTTATGAACGAAGATGGCGATTTTGTCTGCACCACCACCAAAAAGGGTCTCAAGAAGTTCACATACGATGATTTTATGAGTGAGGCTGGGTCATGGAACACAACATCGTTGCTGAATATGAAAGACCTGATGGCAGGCAAAGTCAGTAAGGTAATCAAGCCAGTGTATCGTGGCGACGAAGTTGTGTGGTTGGTGAGATGGGCGGTCAATGTGGTTAAGGCGGAGGGAGTTGAGAGACCGGCGGCCATTAGCGAAGATGCACTTGCTGGTGCAATTCGCGATAGAAAATGCAGAATTGAATCTGTTTCTACACACAAGTTCCAAATTGTGATGGACGCATAAAAAACTTGGAAAAAACAAATAAATAAAAAGAAAACTTGGAAAAAACAAATAAATAAAAAAGAAAACTTGGAAAAAACAAATAAATAAAAAGAAAACTTGGAAAAAAAACAAATAAATAAAAAGAAAACTTGGAAAAAACAAATAAAAAAGAATAAAACCTCTTTTTTATTTTTACTTTAACAAAATCTTTTCCAACTCATCAAAATCTTTGAGCAACATATTGTGGCAACTTATCATAGTTTTAAGGTCTACCGTTTTTTCACAACACGCTGATGAGCTTGGATAGTATCCCAAATAATTGCAATTAAAAAACCGGTTACACACATTAAAGAATATTATTCCCCGTCTTTTCAAAAAATAACAGAGAGACAAATCGCACGCTGCAATATATGTATTGTAATTGTTCTCTGCGCACAGCCACATCCATTCTTCTTGCATCGTGTATAATTCTGGATAAATAATATCCATGGTTGCTTTTGTCAATATAATACCGGGACCTCCCGAAAAAAAATGCAGGGTTGACCCGCAGATTTGGCGGTTGTCGCCGTGTCCACCAATGACCAAGGGTTTGTCTGGACTAATTTGCGGATCATCATTTATAAATTTTATTAAATTGTCCATCAAAACATACGTGTCTGTTCCGCATATAAAGACATAGTTGAAATTGTAATTTTCGTAAATGTATTTTAGTCCGCCATATTGTTTGTACGATGCAGAGAGATAATCATTTTCAACATTTTCTAAATGAATGTATTCATCGCCGGTAAAGGGACCTTCTTCACCAAGGAAAAATAGGAGATGATTTGAGTCCGACGCTGTCGCCCCTGAAGGGGCCTTATCTGTCGCCCCTGAAGGGGCCTTATCTGTCGCCCCTGAAGGGGCCTTACCCCAAGTCTCTTTAATTTTCAAGATTTCTTTCTTATACTTATCAATCGTATCACATCCAAAAATGCAAAAAATAATGTTGTAAAATGGTTTGGACATTATATCTTGAGAGAACCTTTTTGTTCCCTTTATTTATACGCAAAACAATATAATAACAAATATCATACTAAAATATACAAATGCTATTTGCAGGAATCCTTTTATTATCATTATTCTCACTTGCCAATTCTTACACGGAAGAGGCGCTTTTTGACCAAGTTCTTGAGATGCCAGGTCTTTCTTATGAGCCCGCGTTCAATCAGTTCAGTGGGTACATCCAGCTCGCTGGAACCGAAAAACACATTCATTACTGGCTGGTTGAAGCGGAAATCCCCAATGCACCCCTTGTTTTCTGGACCAACGGCGGTCCCGGTTGTTCTGGTCTCATTGGGTTCATGACCGAACAGGGCCCTTTCCGACCCGACGAATCCGGAAACATTTTTCCCAATGAATACGCTTGGAACAAGATTGCCAATATGGTTTTCTTGGAACAGCCAGTGGGTGTAGGCTTCTCCTATTCGGACAACAAGGACGACTACCACATTGGCGACGACCAAGCCGCCAAAGACAATTTAGCGACTATTCGCGGGTTTCTTACCCGGTTTCCCGAATTTGCGAATTCTCCTCTTTACATTACTTCGGAATCCTACGGCGGTCATTATATGCCAACTTTGGCCGATGCGATTATCAATTACAATGATGCCACTGAGTCAAACAAGCTGAACTTTATGGGTTTCGCCGTAGGCAATCCTTACACTGACTATTATTCGGGCGTGGGTGCAGAGATGGAGACCTATTGGGGTAAACAACTTCTACCCAAACCTTTGTGGGACAGATATGTTGCCAATGGGTGCTTATCCGTGGAGCAACAGCTGAACAATTCGGTTTGCACGTATATGGCGCTGGATTTTATGAAGAAAATTGGAAACTTGAACCCGTATGCTTTGGATTACCCGGTGTGTTTGTCGTCGCAACAAAGGGCGATGCGTGCCTTTATTTATGGTGGAGTTGCATCTGATGGCGGAGTAAACTCATATGGATCTGCGTATGAACCTTGCGAGGACGATTTCTCCACCAATTACTTGAACGACCCCGCGGTCAAAAAAGCGATACACGCGAAAGACGACATTGAGTGGGTTGAGTGTTCTCGCACCACCAAGTACCAAATGGCGGATAAAATGTTGCCGATGGAGAAGTATTACCGAACCATTCTTAATTCCAAGACGCATCCGAACCTACGCATTCTGGTTTATTCCGGCGACGATGACAGTGTTTGTGGGACGGTCGGAACCCAGCGATGGATTTACGACCTTGGATTTTCAGTGGATAGTCTGTGGAGCACATGGAGTGTGGATGGACAGACTGCTGGCTATATCACCACGTTCAATACACCATTCAGCAAAGAATCCCGGTTTGCATTTATGACAGTGCACGGAGCGGGGCACGAAGTGCCCACTTACAAACCGAAAGAGGCGCTAGACCTGTTCCAAAGGTATTTGGAGAATAACATCTAATTTGTTAATCAAATGATCATTTTTCTTTTGTTTTACAAACTATTTACAACTTTTTAACTTAGTTATACAATGATTTTTTACTACCATTTCATCCACCTTTATTTTTTAAGCGAATTTGAAATTCTTTTTTACATTTTTTACATTATGCCGTATGAGAAAGAATTGATTCTGAATTTAATAAGCCTGGATAATATTATACCGAATTACAATACTACGTTGGACCTGGACCTTTCAAATTGCTCCAAATACCAAGAGCGACTTGACCGAAGTAATCATAAACTATGGAATATCTGTTTTTACTATTTGGTCGCAATCAATGCCATTCTTTTTCTCCTTTTTTGCAGAGACCTTTTGCAAAATTATGTGAAGTTTGGTGAGACAATGAATGTCAGAATGTCACCCAAATACAATGGCGGGTCATCACTAATCGCGTTTGGAAGCGGAAACAATTTGTTTGAGCAAAAGAAAAACGACGACAGAGAAATTGAAATGCGACCTTTCACACCACGCATTAGCGTAGAAGAAGAACAGAGAGAAACACGATTTGTTGTATATTACTGGAAAAAATCGGTGTTTTTTGCAGAATTTTGCAAAACGGTGCAGTTCATTATTTTGGTGGCTGTTTTTGAGTACCTTTTTTTCAAAACGGTTGTGAATAAATACAAAATCCTGGATCAAAAAACTCTGATCTGCGACCTAGTAAGGGAACTCGTCGTTCCCTTAAAGGCGTAGCCTGACGGCTATATGATCCCATACTAATAAAGGGAAGCTTCAAATGGTTTTTATCAAAGACCTAAGCGAAGATTAACCGTAGGTTTCCTTTAAAGGAGGGGTCATAGGGGAACCAAGGTTCCCCTAAAATTGAATTATTTTTTTGTCTTTTTACGAAAGACACAAAACCAACCAAATTAGAATCTGTATAAATAAAATGTCCGTAAGAACCAACATCAGAAAGAAGCGATTCATCGTTGACCCCGAAGCAAAACCCACAATTCAAACTTTCCGCCACGATTTTGGCGAAAAGTTTATGGAAGAGTTGAATCATTTTGCTCTTCTCCACAAATACGACGAACGCAAAGTATTCAAGGAAGCATGGGCCAAATGGACCGAGCAGGATTCAATTCACAAACAAATTGACCAAGAGGTTGAACGCCTGCAAAGCTCCGGATACAAAGGCGACGTTTTAGATAAAATGTTCAAAAGCGCGCGATACTATTTTCGCAAAAAGGAGGAGAACGCAGAAGAGAAACCGCGCAAAAAGTATGTCTCACTTTCTCCGCTTTTCCTGGAACAAATTGATATCTTTATTATGGGGTTGTTTACCTCCGCGGATTCGACCAAACCTTCGTCTGCCTATGAAGAATTCTGCAATAACAAGAAGGAACTTATTTCCGAACAAGTAAGGAGGCTGGCCGATTTGGACTCTGACGAAATATGCATAAAATTAAAAAAAACATTCAAGAACCGGTTTCACGTGATGAAAACGAGCCTTTCCAAAAACAAATGAAGAGAGAAGAAATAATTTAACAGAGAAAAACAAGATTAAAAAAATAAAAAAAGAGAGAGAAAAATCTCTTTTTTACATATTGAATCATTTGACTATAAACAAAATATGTGGTAATAACAAATGGACCAAGAATGTTTCATCTGTTTGGAACCCAATAAAGTTGTAAACAGCAGAGAACGCACCTACTATATAAAAAAATTTAAATACACCTTTGATTGCAAATGCATAACTTATACTCACGAAAAATGTATGCAAAAGTGGATTTCCTCTACGCCAAAATGCCCCATTTGTCGTAATCAACTGCATGTTTGCGCAAATTGGGTTTACAAGTTTGGTGAAATTATCATCCTTTTTATAAGGATTTTCATTGTTTTCTATACAGTCATTTATGGCGTAAAATATATTTTTGACTCTGTACATCGCGATTTTGATACTAGAACTTGTAGTATGTGAATTAAATGAATACAATTAGAAAAAGCATATAAACAAAAAATGATAATAGACCATATACTAGAATGAATCCCGAAGTCCCCCACAATATGGAAAAGATGGTTGCAAGTTTGACTGAAGTAAATGCGCAAATTAATGATATGAAAGAGATGTTTAGTCTTCTTGAGAAGAAGGCGAAGAAGTTGTCCCACGCGGTAGATATGGTGATTAAGAAGGAGCAAAAGACGGGTGCCAAGGTAAAGAAGGAGAGAAAGCCCTGTGGTTTTGCAGTTTCCTCCAAGGTCACTGCCGAGATGTGTGAGTTTATGGGGAGAAAGGAGGGCGAGTTAATTTCCAGGATTGAGATTACCAAGTACTTGAACAAGTACATCAAGGAGAAGGACCTGGAGAATCCCGAAAACCGTCAGAATATTGTTCCCGATGAGAATTTGTGGAAGATTCTGGGCGAAGAGGCGCGAAATGAGAAGATCACACACTTCACCATTCAGAAGTATTTGAACAAGCACTTTGTCAAGGAGAGTGCCAATTAAAAATTCATCGGTATAAACTGCTGATGCATAATAACAATAAAAAATAAATGTTTTTTATTGTTTTTTTATAAATTGAATTATAAACGTATGCGACTGCTAAGCGTATGCGACTGCTAAGCATATGCTTTATAAATCATCAATATTAACTTCTTGTTCATTTTCAAAACTCACTACCGCCACATTTGTTATATCGTTTGCAAACATGGTTTTCTTGTCCACAATATTTTCACTGAACTTGAACCCCTCAGCAATCTCTTCTTCTTCTTCCTCTCCTTCCGAGTCTGACCCAAATTCCTTGATACTTTTGGCAACAAGATGTTTCAAATTCACACCCGGAAGACTTCTCAATTGTTCAATCTCGTTTCGGTCATAGATGTGCAACAGTTCACACGATTTTGGCACTTCGCTCTTGTCCCATTCGTAAATGCCGACCAGAACCCACGCGCCCTTCTCAACAAAATTGTTTCGTTTGTTTCGTCCCTTGAACTTGCCGGGAATCCGGCACCAGATATCGTTTCCGTCGTTGGTGTGAATACCGAGTCCATTTCCGTAAATGACGTCTACGATTGCGTAGATTTCACTTGCATCCTCCGATTTTCTTAGGTCTTCGCTTTTCCCTTTGCCTTGGAACTTGCGGGCCTGTTTCTTTGCGTTTCCTCCTCCAGTTGTGTTCTTTACCATTTTTGATTAATATATACTGTTTTATGTTTTTAATTAATGTTGATAAATATTTTTTCAATTTTAAAGGAAACCAAGGGAACCAAGGTTCCCTTATGAACCCTCCTTTAAAAGGGAAGAGTCAAAGAGAAACCGTAGGTTTCTTTTAAATATTATGTTTTCCAAATATATAATGGCAAAGACTGCGTGGATGAAATTAGTACAAGAATTGTGCAAAAATAACCCTGGAAAACCGCTTGGAGCAATTATTCCTTTAGCGAGAAAAATGTACAAACCAGACAAAAATGCGGTTTCTGTAAACCAGAAGAAATCCAAAAAGATGAACCGAAGTTTTAGACGAAAGACATCTAAACGCGGAAGAAAATAAGGGAACGTACGTATTCAGAGAAGCTTTGCTTCTCTTACGCCTTATGAACCCTCCCTTTAATTGGAATGAAAAAGGGAGGGTATAAGCGAAGCAAAAAAAGGAAACCTACGGTTTCCTTTAAATTTTATGTCTTTCCAATAAAGACATAAAACACTCGATCGGGGGCTCGAACCCCGGGCCACCAGATTAAAAGTCTGGCGCTCTACCAACTGAGCTAACCGAGTAAATAAAAGAAACCTACGGTTTCTCTTTGACTCTTCCCTTTAAATTAAACCTACTGTTAAGGCGCCTTTTAAGTATGGGATTATAAGGCGTAAGCTTTGCTGAATACGACAAGTTCCCTTACCTTGGTGCCTTTAATTTGATGCAACCTTCAGATAACTCTTCTTGTCATTAGGCTTCGGCTTTTGCTGTCTCTGTCTCTGTCTTACCGGTTGAAATCCATCAGCATCACCCGAGTGTTCCTTCTCACTGACAACATACTTGTAAACCACTCTGGGCTTCTTTGCCGCCTCGTTGACCTTCTGCACCTCGCACATCAAACTGCCACCCTTGATTCCGGAAATGTTGGAAACCACGAAATCATGCTTTCCCGACTCGTCTTTAGTCAAATCAAACTCAATGTACTCACCCTGAACTAGGTATCTAAATTGGTCATCGGCAACCTTGATTGCACTGTAATGGGCAAACACATCCTTGCCGTCGTGGTCACCACCCTTTACAGTTACAAATCCATATCCCGCCTTATTATTAAACCACTTTACCGATCCAGTTAATCTATCAGAAGACATGCTATTATACACTACTTAGTACGGTGGCTTTAAATATCTTTTGTAAAACTATAATATAATGTTTTCTTTTTCATTGTCTTTCTCCAAGCCTAGAATAATTTCAATTGTTCTTCTTTTGGCTATTTTAGTAATCTCGCTTCTCTTCACTTCTTATTCTGAAGGAATGGAGTCTTCCGCCATGGATGAGAGTGATGCAATTAAATCCGTCAATAAAGAAGCACCCAAAGCTAAAACGAGTGCTGACGCAGGACCTTTGGCCAACACACCTGTAAAAACAGACTCATCCGTAAAACCATCCGATGGTATTGTGCTTGGGGGGTCAAGCAAACTGCTCTCTGTTGCTGATATTACTGGCGTACTCCAGAATAACCCAGGCGTTCAAAAATTGATAAATAGTAAGCCGCTTTAAAAAAGCATTTTATAGCTTGTATAGTCGGGCGGGTCTTCATATTCTAGCGCATACACCTTTTCCAAATAGGGAAGCAAATTGTTATTGACATAATGGTTTTGCAAATTTAACAAATACGTCTTCAACGTTTCAAACTTCTTGTATTTGGCACGTTGCACATTTGCCGGGTGGCGAATATGATATGGTGGCAACAATGATTCGTACTCCAGATTCAATGATTTTGCAGACCACGGCAGTTCAATTCCAAAAATCGTAAGCATTAAGTATCCCACCGATATCAAATCATCTCTCCGCGATACTGTATTCCCCAAATGCAAATTGTAACTTGCATATTTGGCTGAACCAATCATATGTTCACACGGTTTATTCTCCTTGTAAACATCTTTTTCCACATTGTAGAAGAGAGAAGACAGACCAAAATCAATAATTACCAGGTTTTCTCTGCAGTCCACCATAAAATTATCGGATTTAATATCGCTGTGAACAACGAAGGCAGAATGAAGTTGCCTTATCGCGGTAATCATTTTTTCACACAGATGGATTAACCCAGATTCGCCAATCTTCTCAACATACTGATGCAGAGACATTTCGTAAAAGGGGGTCGCTAGACACACATTGTTTCCGTATAAACCATACCAGTACAGTGTTGGAATATTAAGAGAACCTGGCAATTCGCGGTTCAGGTAAGCCAGTATCTTGGATTCGTGTTTCAAGGTTGTTGCTTCTTTTTCAACTTTGATTGCAACCGGCTTCTTACTGATTCGGTGTTCGCCTTTGAACACTGTAGAGAAAGCGCCTTTTCCCAATTTGCCTAATAATTTGTAGTTGTGAATGTAGACTTCCTGTTCCATTAAATGAATAATAATACTTTGTTTATATATATTATTATAATAATGGCTCCTCCTGGAAAAACACTCTTAGAGAAAGCGGATACCGCGATTGAACATGCGAAAAAACCGCTTTACCTAGTGACGATGGGATTTGTTTATATTGGATACATCATCCTGTTTTTAGGAATATCCTACATTTCGCCGACCTATATTCGGGCAATCAGTAACATCACATACGTAATGATTAGTTTGGTAATCATGTATAAATTCAATCCGTTTAAAGAAGCGACGACCGTTAGCGAATACGACTCCAAACTCATTTTTATTTCGGCGCTTTTCATCCTGTTCAATCTTGGTGTAACTGAATTTGCACTTTCGTTTTTCAAAACGGTGAAGACGACGTTCGGGCTTTAAGGGAACCGCAGGTTCCGCTTCGCTTAACTCTTATATGGAACTATTTGGGTTCAGCTTTGCTTAAGGTTGTATAATAATTTTACACATTTTGAATAAAAAAATGTGTAATTCTCCAAGGCTATATCCGGATACAAAGCTATATATATGTGGGTTTGGTTGCATCAAAATTTTGTATGATTTCGGTTGTTGTCAATTCTCTATTATAATAATAAAATTGTCCAATGTCGCATTCTCCCTCTCCATAAAATCCTGTTGGAAATGTGAGATTTTGTGTAGAAGATGGAATACCAGTTTCATTACTTGTTGCAGTCATAACTTGGCGACCATTTACAAATAGCTTATTTGTCATTCCTCCTCCATTTCCGAATTGAATACTTGCTGTATAAAGCGCCCATCCACTACTTAACACTTGAGTAACTGAACTAAAATAATTCACTCGCGACGAACCATTTTCATGCAATTGTAGTGCGGTATTTGACAGATATCCTAAAGCATAGCCGTCATAGGATGAATCTCCAAATACTTTACTTACCAAAGAACCTTGCGAACCTATATTAGTAATTCTAACCCACATTTGTATAGTGAATGGCTGATTTATAACTGGATTAATTGCGGTAGCTTGATTAATTTGGGCAAATTGCCCAGTAGCTGCTCCTGGATTAAACGCAAAATATTTATTGCCGGGTTCTGTTGTGTTATCAAATGTTGGCAACCCATTGAGTGTTGCACTATAAGCCCCACCCGAATCAAGATTTGCCCAAGTAGTTCCACTTCCTGAGTAAGAACTTGTGTTGTTTGCATCTAAGTATATTATGCGATTTGCAGTTAATAAACTTGTTATTGTGGGAATGACATTAACCGAATCAGATTCTGTGCTTGATAATCCAGAATTTACCGCTTTTAATTTGACTGTATATGTGGTTCCATTTGTTAAGGGAGTTACTCCATCTGCCGAGAGTGTTGTTATGTTTACAGGACTATAAATTTGCGGCGGGTTAAATGCTAAAAATGTGGCACCATCGTCGGTAGAATATTCGTAGTTTGTTATAGTTCCGCTTTGTGTGAACAAAATATATGCTTCTGTATTTCCTCCTACACCGGACAATGATGTTGGGGGTAATGGAGTAGTTGCGGGTGTTAATGAAGTAGTTGGGCTGCTATATATAGAATACGCATACGCTCTTCTATTGTTTGCCAAACCGGACCTTCTTTTTCCTGCCATATAATATACATATATTGGACGGTATAAATTTTCACCGGTATAAAATTAAATTACAAAAGTGTAACAAACATTCTTAAATCAGTTTTTGATGATACGCAATCGCCGGATTGATTTGGTGCTACCCCCCCTTTATGGTTATATCTCGTGAAGTGTTCAATCTATAAGTATTTACCCTTACTATTTGTTGAAGCATAACAAGTTGTTGCATAATGACCTGTTCTACCGCAACGAAAACATTTGTTGGCATTTGTTTTATAAACGTTGTTTGTTTTATTTGGTCTATGAATGATGTTTGGTTTAAAAATAGCATTTGGTCTATGAATGTTATTTGGTTTAAAAATAGCATTTGGTCTATGAATGTTATTTGGTTTATATTCTACTTCTTCATATTCGTCGCTATCATAATAGTCACATATGTATTCATTCAAATCTTGATATATAAAATCTGTTGGTTTATTAGTATTTTGTTTTTTTTCTTTTTTATTGGAGCAATCCTTTGTAAAATGCCCGACACAACCACATGTAAAACATTTATTATTTGTTCCATTACTCATTTGTTGTAAATGATCAATGGTTGATTTGTTTAATTTTATTGAAACAAATGAACCTCCGCGAACATTTTCAATACCATATTTATCCATATATTGTCTTGTAACTTTATCTTCATCGTAATCATCACAATTTGGTCTTAATTCCAATAAAAATATTGGCTTATATATTTTGGTCCATTCTGAACCATTTGATGTAAAATGATTATCTAAACGAAATTGAGGATTATTTGTTTTTCCAATATAATATTTTTCTTGTTCTAATTGTAAAACGTATATATAAACCATTTTTATATTATTATACAAAAATATTTAAATCGTTTATACAAGTGAAAACGCATTTAAGGAATTCATCCTCTTATATATTAGTAGTGTAAATGGACCTTAATGAAGAGATACACAAAATGTACCAGGAAATCCGAAAGAACCCGGACGATTTCGGGTGTTTGAAAACGGACGAGCTTCTCGCCGCTTGTGAAAAAGAAAGCAACAAATATTTGGAGAATAAAACCAACAAGGATATTGAGGACGAAAAACTCGCGTCTTTTGAAACCAAAGATTGTGCAGTCTCTTTAACAAAAGCTGACCGAATCGCATTGATGAAAAAACTAATTGGCTACCGCTACGTGGACGAAATTGATTCTCTGCATATCGGCAAATATACGCGGTGGATTCACAAGTATCCGCTCACGGATAGCGATACGGTTTTCAAATACGTTTTATCACCGGGTGCGTTTTTAACCATGGTTGATTACTTGGATACCGGGATTGTTTTGACCTTGAAAACGTGGAACAACAAAGTTTTCAGAATCAATTTTGACAATTGCCTTATTTACCAAAAGTTGAGTGCAGGTGAAGAACTGGTGCTAATGACTGCGGACTACATAGATGGAAAATAAAGTAAAATCGTTTTTTTTAAACCATATAAAAATATTATTCTTATATGGTTTAAAAATGCCTTATACGCGTGAGTTTTTAATCGGATATATAAGATTTTTATGTTGTATTGGATTTGTATTTTTTAGTGCCTGGCTATTGAATTCACACATGGATACTTTGAATCCCCGTATTCAAAATAAAGAAGTTAACATAAAAGAAGCAAATCTTCTCTGAATCTCACGGTTCCCTTAAAATCTATGTATTTTATGTTTTGTCAAAATAGTCTATAATGATAAGTTATGCATTAACTAGAACCAATGAAAACAACGTCCAATTAATTAAGGGCGATTACTATAACCATAAACGCAAACACGTCCGGAAAAAAGTGGTCGTATTTGATTTAGACGAAACCATTGGCCACTTCCATCATCTGCAATCAATTTGTAAATGTTTGAGTCAATGGTTCGGTCGCGAATTATTCCAGGACGAGTTCAATGCGTTGCTCGACCTTTTTCCTGAATTCTTTCGCCCTGGCATTCTCACCATTCTGGATTTTCTCTATGCAAAAAAACAGAAAAACGATTTGTTCAAGTTGTATATTTACACAAACAACCAATGCGACCCTCCATGGGTCAATATGATTGTCCGCTATATGGAGAGAGAACTCGGTTCTGCCAGCCTTTTTGACAAAATCATTTGCGCGTTCAAAATTAAAAACCAACCTGTTGAGCTGAAACGCACCACCGGGGCCAAAACCTATTCGGATTTTATCCAGTGCACAATGTTGCCCGAAGAAACCGTAGAGACGTGTTTCATTGACAATACTTACCACGATAAGATGTGCGGAGATCGGATATACTACATTTTGCCAAAGGCGTATTACCATTCAATTAGAAAATCCATAATGGTTAAGAGAGTGAGTGCAAAGTTTGGCTCCGAATTAATTGAACCGTTGATGAAATCGGTGAATGAAAACAATTATGTATCCTCCGTGAATGAAGGTGCTGTAACTAAGAAAATTATGTATTATGTGAGAGAGTTTCTCTATTATCCGAAAATCCCTCGGACCAATAAAACCAAACGAGTTGGTTTGAAAAGGGGCGGGACAAAGAAAAATCCGCGTAAATAATATAATGGCAAAAAGTAGAAAGAATGTTTCTAGAAGAAAGAGACTATTGAAGAGACGAAATAGTCGTAGAAACTTTATAAAAATGTTGAGAGGGGGGGGCAAGATAGATATTAAAAAAAATTACGATCAACTAATTGCTAATGGCTTTTATGAAAATATTTCTGTAAAAGTATGTGATAAAAATCAAAAAGATGATTCAATAATTATACCAGATTATTGTGAAAGTAGAATATCAGGAATTAACAAAATTAGCGAGGTAGCTGGTTTTGAACTGTATATATCACCTTGTAGAATTGGTAGAAAAAGTAAGTATTGTTCAAAGCAAGTTTTAAATTGTGGTATAAAAGACAATCCTCAACAATGTCCAATATGTTCTATTCTTAATAATAATACAATAAACCCGTGTGTTGCACTTAATAAACGAATAATAACACCATTACAATCTATTTTTTTACTTGTACCAAATGCTTACCCTTATTTAGATAACCAATTTTTGATAACAACAAACTCGCATTTTAAACAAATGGACGTTATAAATGATAATATTGTTGTATTGTTTCAAATATTTTTAAATTTATTAACAACAGATAAAGATGTTATTTTTTTTAATGGTATTTGCGGAAATAGTTTTGAACATTTTCATTGTCAATATACTACAAGTGTTTTTCCAATTTTTACAAATTTAACTAAAGAAACCAGTGGATTTTATGAATTTTTACATTTTAGAGGATATATTATAAATACTTCAAATTATATAGATATATTAGGTTTAATAACAAAAATAAAAGATAACAATTTTACTTATAATTTTATTCTCAGAAAAATAGATGATAATACATTACAGTTTGTATTTTTTATAAGAAAATGCATTATTCACGATATACCCGATTTAAATTTTGGTGCAACTGAACTATCTGGAATTATTGTAGGTAGCACAAGTGAAGACCTTGGTCCATTCACTGAAGACAATATTATAGAATATATAAATCAAACAAATAACAAAGATAATTACAAAATAGTATAAACAATATTCAAAAGCCATTTAAAGCTTTGCTAACAATTATATAAGACAATTAATCAAAACCAAAACAAAAATGCAAAAAATAAAAGTAGCCATAAATAATCGCGCCTACGATTCTTGGGAATTTACTCAAGATGATGTCAAAGTGGATATTCCCCTTTTGATACCATCCAAACACAAACTGCTTCACGACGATTTGATATTATTTAAAGATGACACCGTCGTAATTCTGGAATCCCCATTCAGGGATACTGTTCTCGCCGGCGTATTAATTCTCGGCAAAACTTACGGCAGGTTCGGCAAGCGCCTATTGTACAAATGCATTCCCGACAATAAATCGCTCCCTGTTTTTCTGGTTCCATATAATGTTGGCGCAACTTTCAGTAAAGTTGCCAAAAACAAATACATTGCGTTCCGATTCGCGAATTGGGATAGCGACCATCCTCACGGTGAAATCAAGGACACACTCGGCGACGTGGATTCTTTGGAAGCTTTCAACGAATACCAATTGTACAGACGGGGTCTGCATCTTTCGCTCGCACAACTTACAAAAGCATCAAAGATTTTAATCAAAGACAATGAAAACACTTGTATAGAAAAGATTTTAGCAACAACCAATTATCAGATAGAAGACTTGCGTTCTATTGAAAATGTTTTCACGGTAGACCCAGTGGATTGCAACGATTTTGATGATGCGTTCTCTGTTGCTTTAGAAAATGGTGTTGCAACAATCAACATATATATTGCAAACGTCTTTTTATGGTTGGAAACGTATGGTTTATGGGAACATATGACCAACCGCGTATCCACCATTTATTTGCCAGACAAGAAACGCCCAATGTTGCCTCCACTCTTGTCGGAGGATTTGTGCTCGTTGAAACAAGGCGCGGACCGGTTTGCATTTATGATGTCTGTCAAATACGATATGCAGACGTTGAAACCGATTGATAACCCAGTTTTCAAAAATGTTTTGATAAAGATATCCAAAAACTATGCATACGAAGACAAAAAACTTGGCAAAAACCCGGCGTACAAAGTATTGCGTGCTTTGGCCCAAACCGACGATTCACACGATGTCGTTGCATTTTGGATGATTCGGATGAATGCTGCGGCGGCAGAACATTTGCGTAATCGTGGTAAAGGCATTTTTCGGATATCCGAAGGAGAAAACCTTTTGGAAAAACCCATGTTTAAAGGAGGGGGTATGGGGGAACTATTAGTTCTCCCAGGGGCAGTTTACTCTGAGGTTTGTGCGCCCCATTCTCAGCTCGGCGTTGATGCATACGTTCATATCACAAGTCCCATACGACGCTTAGTTGATATTTTGAACCAGATTTTGTTCCAGTCGGATGTCAGTGTTTTAGGCCAAACCTTTTTGGATAAATGGACCCGAAATTTGGACGATGTCAATCGCGCGACCAAAGATATCCGGAAAACCCAGATGGATTGTGAACTATTGGCTTTAGTTAATAAAAATGGATGTCCTCAAGAATTCTCGGGAATTCTGTTTGACCGAACCGCGGTTTCTGCACGATACGAATATGCGGTATACATTGAAGAACTCAAAATGTTCTCGCGTATCAAATTGGAGGATCGCATAGAGAATTTCACAAAGTCGCAGTTCCGCATTTTTGTTTTTGAAGACGAAGACCGACTTTGCAGGAAAATCCGGTTAAAAATAGGGGAAACCTGCGGTTTCCCCTATGACCCCTTCCCTTAAAATGGAAGAGTCAAAGAGAAACCA